>Ga0209347_1001175_pt1 | contig 46784 bp, 47 predicted proteins | sample AutmiccommuBRH23_FD_187382 | JGI IMG/M metagenome (GOLD analysis project Ga0209347, IMG submission 187382) | Deep subsurface microbial communities from Mt. Terri, Switzerland - Autotrophic microbial communities BRH/23 (SPAdes) (version 2) | ecosystem: Environmental > Aquatic > Deep subsurface >... | reverse complement strand
ACCACGAATATAAGAAAAATAAGTAAAAATATTATTGTGAGGTTTGAATATGAACAGATTGATGAGCAAAGCAAATTTAGCTAGGTTTATATTAGGTGGAGTTTACATAGTTGCAAGTATAATTAATTTTTCATTCGCAATAAATAACTCGCAAATTTATCGTGATTGGGCGGGTTCGGCACTTCTTTCTTATTATGAGAATCTTATGCTATCACTTTCTAATGAACAACTTGTAATGGTTCTTTTAACTGTAGTGATTTTCCAACTGACTATGGGTTTATTAATTCTCAGCAAAGGTAATCTGGTAAAGATAGGTCTTGTTATGGCTATTCTTTTCCACCTAATAATTACACCATGGGGCTACTGGAGCTTACCTAACCTGTTGTTGGCATTAGTTCCAATTTATTTAATTAGAAAAGATTTTGATTCTTCGTTTTTAAGCATATTATTCTCAAAAATCAGATGATTGGATGGAAAACTATAAAAATTATGGTGAGAGAAGCCGGTATTCGGTTGGAAAGGTAGGTCTGTTAAATGAAAGTTCTATTGTTAAATGGAGCCAAGCAAAATGATAGTACCGTAGATCTTGTATGTGCAACTTTCAATAATGAGCTGATAATGAATGGGCATGAAACTCAGATAATAAATCTCAGGGATAAAAAAATAGCGAGTTGTTTAGGTTGTTTTGGGTGCTGGGTTAAAACACCTGGTGAATGCCTTACTGATGATGACGGACTAGAAATTGCTAAAGCTGTTGTACAAAGTGACCTTGTTATAAATATAACACCAATTACTTTTGGTGGTTATTCTTATGAACTTAAGAAAGCACTAGATCGGCTAATTCCGATTATTTCTCCTTTTTTCACGAAAATAGAAGGGGAAGTTCATCATAAACCCCGATATGAACGGTATCCAAATTATATAAGTTTAGGAATTCTCTCCGAGATGAATGAGGAAATGGCAGTAACATTTAGGAATCTAGTAGCTCGTAATGCTATTAATATGCATAACCAGTTACATCTGAGTAGTATTATGGTACGCAACCAGGACAATGCAGGAATTATCTTGGAAATTAGAGAACTTCTTCAGAAAGTGGGGGCATAATCTTGAGCAAAGTAGCCTTATTATTAGTAGGCAGTCCTAAAGCAAAAAGGAGTACATCAGAGGTCTTAGGTGGTTATGTTCTAGATGAATTGCAGAAGAATGGGTTTAAAACAGAAAAGGAAAATGTCCATAGATTGCTTAAAGCTGATAACGGAAGTGAAAAATTAATTAAGCTGGTTAATACTTGTGACATACTGATCTTTTCATCTCCGTTATATATTGATAGCATTCCTGCTCCTGTGGTCAGAGCAATGGAGATAATTGCTGAAAGTAAGCGGGAACAAAATCAGTCTAATAAGCAACTAATGCTTGCTATTACTAACTGCGGCTTTCCTGAAGCATCTCATAATCATCTGGCACTAGACATTTATAAGCATTTTGCAAAAGAAGCTGGGTTTGAATGGGTTGGTGGACTTGCATTGGGTGGTGGCGGTACAATCGGCGGTCAGCCTTTAACGAAATTTGGTAGAATGACTAAAAACATTATTAAGTCATTGGATTTGACAACTTTTGCACTTCTCAATGGGAATATGATACCTGAAGAAGCAATAAAATTAATGGAGAAACCCATGGTTCCTAACTGGTTATATATATTAGTGGGTCATCATGGCTGGCGAACTGCTGCAAAAAAGTATGGGGTTCATCAGAAATTAAACAATCAACCATATAAATAACTTGATAAAACCTATTGCTTACTTATAATTATCTGATTAGAAGTCTTTATTTAAGGGGGAAAAAATGAAAAAATATTTAGTAAAAAAATTACCATTTCTTTATTCACTGAGAATTTTGCAACTTAGACTGCAGAGACATATGAAAAATTTGAGTCCCAATATTAAGTTTGCTAAAGTTAAGTCAAGTGAAAGCTTGAACTATCCACTTAAAAAGCATCAGTCTTTATTAAGGAGAAGGTTAGGATCGACTGATCCAAAGCTGCAAGAAAACAAGGTAATAAATTTAACACTAAGTTCTTCTCAGATTGATGGTTTAATTATACGACCGGGAGAAACCTTTTCCTTTTGGAAGCTGGTTGGCAAGACTACTGCAAAAAAAGGATACATAGATGGCTTGTTATTATCGCAGGGTGACGTAAAAACAGGTACTGGAGGCGGAATATGTCAGCTAGCAAACTTGTTGTATTGGCTTGCTCTCCACTCGCCACTAACGGTTCTAGAAAGGCATCATCATAGCTTCGACCCATTCCCTGATGATGGACGTGTCCTACCATTTGGTAGTGGTGCCAGTGTTTTTTATAATTATATTGACTTGCGTTTTTACAATAAGACAAATGCAACCTTTCAGATAAATGTCTGGTTAACAGATGAACATTTAATGGGCTCTATGCAATGCGATAGTGATTGGCCATATTCCTATCACATAGAGGAAAGAAAACATCGGTTCATAATGTCAGATGGGAAGAATTTTCGAGAAAATGAAATATGGAGAAGGACTGTAGATAAAAAAACAGGAAATACGGTACAGAGTGAGTTGATGATTAAGAATTTTTCAGAAGTGAAATATGAAATCATTCAGGAAAAGGTTGAGCATTTTTAATATTTAACTCTGACCGAGTCGATTTTCCAGACAGATAACCTGTCCCTGAAAAACAGGAAATATAGAGGCGAGAAGTGGGAATGGAGAAATCGGCGACATAGTCGATTTTTTGTGACCAGACAGATAACCTGTCCCCAATTCTGGTCTTTTTATTATGGAGTGTATATATTAATTAGATGAGCAAAATAATAACAAATGTATTGGAGGGGCATTAATGGAAAACAAAGATAATAAAGATCAAAATAAACATTCGCTGCAGACAATCGGTGATAAATTAGATCAACTTGGCGTGCAATTGGAAAGGGCACAGATTGCTGACTATATCCAATTATTAAATAAACCCAAAAGACTGCTCTTATTAAATCTTTTGACGGGAATTGCTCGTGGTGTTGGTATTGCCGTAGGCTTTACTATTTTTGCAGCAACGATTATTTATCTCTTACAAAAACTTGGCGCTCTAAATATACCAATTATTGGAGATTATATTGCCGATATAGTAAAGATTGTTCAAGCTCAGTTAAATATGGATGGTAATCTTAGATAGGAGTTGATATTAATGGAGCAAATCAGATTAGCACAGCTTAAACAGCGACTAATTGATGAAAAAAATGGAATTCTAAAAGAAATGAAGAATAATAATAGCTTTGGCTTGGATGAAAGTATGAATGATTCTATCGGAGAATTATCCGGATATGATAATCACCCGGGAGATATCGCAACGGAATTGTATGAACGAGAAAAGGATATTGGTTTAAGAGAGAATCAAATGCATATTTTTGATCTAATTAATCTCGCCTTGGAGAGAATTGAAGAGGGCACTTATGGGAAGTGTAAGGAGTGTCATCAAGAGATTCCGTTAGAACGCTTGGAAGCTTTACCATATGCCAGATTTTGCATTGAACACCAACCGAATGATGAGATCTCGCTAAAAAGACCGATTGAAGAGGAACTGATGTCTCCGCCTTTCGGTCGTTTAAGCTTTGATGGAAGAGATGATGAGACGGAATTTGACGCAGAGGACTCGTGGCAAGCTGTTGCGAGATACGGAACCTCTGATTCCGCAGATTACTTTCGGGATGGTAGTGATTATAATGATATGTATATTGAGGGAAATGAGCCAATCGGCTATGTGGAACCACTTGAGGGCTTTATCATAACTGATATTGACGGGAATCCAAGTGAGGGTCATATTGATATCGCCCGTAATGCTGCTTATGAGGATTACATAGCAGAGCTCGAGCTTGGGGAAGAAGAAATTACCGAGAGAGATTCCAAAAAGTGAATAAAGCGAAGTAGGTAGATATCTTAGTGACAGATGATCCAGATTGCCTTAGTGGTAGAACAGGTATATCACTCAACTTGAATAGTCTATGTTAAGTTGTCTAAGTGCGGTTTACTATGCTAAAATGGCAAGAGGAAGAAAGAAGATCGACAAGTTATAGGGGGAGCGCACTTGATATATTACCTGCTGTCATTAATAATCGTCTTAATCGATCAGGCCGTTAAATGGATGGTTGTTAAAGACATGGAGCTTTATGAGAGTATTCCAATCATTGAAGGGTGGTTACATATTACCTCCAGCCGTAATCGTGGAGCTGCTTTTAGTATGCTACAAGATCAAAGATGGTTTTTTGTTCTCGTAACCTCTATTGTAGCTATTGTTCTGATTTATTTAATTTTCAAGTATCAGAAAACTCACAAGTTCTTTGCTTTTTCTTTAGCTCTTGTTTTGGGTGGAGCAATCGGCAACTTTATTGACCGGATTCTTTCTGGGGCAGTTGTTGATTTTATTGATGTCCGGATTATTAATTTTGCAATATTTAATATTGCTGATTCGGCAATTTCTGTTGGAGCAGTCTTATTAGTAATTTACTTAATTTTTTCTAAGAACGAAGAAATTTTTTAATGGGAGAAATAGATGTGGAGCAGTTATATGAGATATATGATTGGGTGATTGAGGCGGATATTCAGGGGACTAGAATAGATAGGTTCCTTGCCGATCAGTTTAGTGAGTGGTCGAGGTCACAGATTCAACAATGGATTAAAGAAGGAAATGTCGAGATCTTCGGACAAGTTGTTAAGGCAAACTACAAGTTAAGTGTGAATGATGAGGTTGTCTTGCGAGTTCCTCCTGCAGAAGAGCTTTTGGTTGAAGCGGAAGATCTCCCTTTAGACATCGTGTTTGAGGATCGGGATGTTATTGTGGTTAATAAACCGCGGGGAATGGTTGTTCATCCGGCACCCGGCCACAATTCGGGAACGCTTGTTAACGCCTTGTTATACCATTGCCAAGACCTATCCGGAATCAATGGCGTAAAAAGACCGGGGATCGTCCACAGAATAGATAAGGATACATCAGGTTTATTAATGGCTGCAAAGAATGATCTTGCTCACGAATCCTTAGCGAATCAATTAAAGGAGCACTCAGTCAATCGTATTTATGTGGCCTTGGTTCACGGGGTTATCGCTCATGATATTGGGACGATTGATGCCCCTATTGGTAGAGACACAGACTACAGAAAAAAAATGGCAGTAACTAATAAAAATAGTAAAGCTGCCATAACTCATTTTGTGGTGCAAGAAAGGTTTGCAGAATATACTCTGATCGAATGCAAGCTGGAAACGGGCAGAACCCATCAAATTAGGGTTCATTTGCAGTATATCGGCCATCCCTTAGTTGGTGATCCGTTATATGGTCAGAAAAAGACTCTAAATATCAACGGACAAGCTTTGCATGCCAAAACACTTGGCTTTGTCCATCCAAGAAACGGGCAGTATTTGGAGTTTGCTGCAGATTTACCAAGCGAGTTAAACGCATTACTAGATGAATTGCGGATAAGATAGAGAATTTCAAATTACCCATTGACAGATGCCCTTGATTAAAAGATAATATATTAGACAACTAAATGTCCTTTAAATCAGTCCAGAGAGGCTGACAAGGTGCTCGGTATCATTAAATGCAATCGATTTATTATCGACGCTTACGCTTTTGCCTCTTTTCTGGCAAAAGCTTTTTTATTGTTTTTCGGAGGTGAAAGATTTGGAACAAAGAGTGCTCTTGGATGAGGCGGCAATTAACCGGGCATTGACACGAATTGCTCACGAAATCATTGAAAAAAATAAGGGTGTCTCAGATCTTGTCCTCATTGGGATCAAAACTAGAGGAATTTTCTTAGCGAAAAAGCTGGGGGAAAGAATTAATCAGATTGAGGGTTGCAATATTCCGATTGGCGAACTAGACATCACTTTATATCGAGACGATCTATCCGAGAAGGGCGACCAACCTTTTATCAAGGGGAGCGAGATACCATTCTCAATTGCGAATAAAAAAATTGTTTTGGTTGATGATGTATTATATACTGGCCGGACAGTTCGCGCAGCACTTGATGCGATAATTGATCTGGGTCGACCGCAAATGATTCAATTAGCCGTTTTAATTGATCGAGGTCATCGGGAACTGCCGATCAGACCAGATTTTATTGGGAAGAATATTCCTACAGCTAAGCAGGAGGTTATCTCCGTTCAGCTAATAGAAACAGATCAACAAGAACAAGTTATTATACAACAAAAAACCGACCTTTAAATCAGTCCAGAGAGGCTGGTAAGGAGTAGGTAATAGAGCGAGCTTCGACTCTCTTTATGCCAAGAACCTCTTTACTGCCAAAAGAGGTTTTTTGTTTGTAATAAAGGAAAAGCAAAGAAGTGTTTCGACGTAGTAAGAATATTTTAAAATGGAGGATTCAGCTATGAAAAATCAAGTAATGGATGTACATGAAAAACCGAATTTAGTTAAGTGGATTGCCTTAAGTTTGCAGCATTTATTCGCTATGTTCGGGGCAACAATCTTAGTTCCGGCCATCACTGGCTTAAACCCATCTGTAGCGCTATTAAGCAGCGGGATTGGAACACTTGCTTACATATTGATTACTAAGGGGAGAATACCTGCCTATTTAGGTTCGTCTTTTGCCTTTATCGCACCAATCATCACCTTGTCCAATTCTGAGGGTGTCGGTGCAGCAATGTTTGGAGCTTTTCTAGCAGGTCTCTTATATGGAATTATTGCTTTATTAATTTATAATTATGGGTCAGAGTGGTTAAATCGTTTATTGCCTCCGGTCGTTATCGGCTCGGTAGTAATTGTAATTGGTTTGGGACTAGCCGGCGTTGCTGTCGATATGGCGATGAATACCCAGGTAGATGGAGCTTCGGTCTACTCACTTAAGAACTTCTTAGTAGCTTTTGCAACCTTAACAATTGCAGTTGTAGCAAGTACGATGTTCAGAGGATTTTTAGGAGTTATCCCGATCTTGATTGGGATAGTCGGTGGATATCTGGTGGCCTTCTTCGCCGGATTGGTTGATTTTACTGCTGTTAAAGAAGCTAGCTGGCTAGCGGTTCCCAGCTTTACTTTTCCAGAGGTTTCTTTAAAAGCTGCCATAATTATGGTTCCAGTCGCACTAGTAACAATTACTGAGCATATTGGTCACCTGATCGTTACAGGCAGTGTAATGGAGCGAGATTTAGTTAAGAATCCCGGTCTTCATCGCTCCTTGTTGGGTGATGGTGTAGCAACCTCGATTGCTGCAATGATCGGTGGACCTCCTAATACAACTTATGGGGAAAATATCGGGGTTATGGCAATTACTAGAGTGTTTAGTGTCTTTGTAATTGGCGGTGCAGCTGTTTTTGCAATTAGCTTTGCCTTTATCGGCAAAATCGGTGCTTTGATCTCAACAATTCCAGCTCCTGTTATGGGCGGTGTATCAATTCTGCTCTTTGGAATAATTGCTTCAGCAGGTCTGCGGATGCTGGTTGATAGCGGGATAAATTTTGGTGATAAAAGAAATTTAGTGATTGCCTCGGTGATTCTAGTGATCGGTGTTGGCGGCGCTGCCTTAAAGCTTAACGAATTCCATATCGACATCGAAGGCATGGCATTAGCCACGGTCGTAGGTATCATACTAAATCTGGTGCTTCCAAAATCGGAATCAGCCAAGAGTACTAATAAAATTGAAGAGAGTGTGTAAAATATGATGGAGCTTATGCTCCATCTTTTTTGAACCGCCTATCAAAATCTTGAGTGAGGAGTGTTTCTAATGGGTCAGAATTTGCTTAAAGTCGCTGATTTAAGCAACTCATGTATTGAAGAGATATTAAATAGAGCGAGATTTTTTGCTGATAATCAAGATGTTTTAGGTATGAAAGACTTGCCATATCAAGATCGCTTTGTTGCTAATCTTTTTCTCGAGCCTAGCACACGAACAAGATTTTCCTTTGAGGTGGCAGAAAAAAAGCTTGGTGCTCATCCAATTAATTTTGAATCAGGAAGCTCAAGCTTGCAAAAAGGCGAATCCCTGCTGGATACCTTAAGAACCTTAGAAGCAATGGGTGTAGAAGTGGCAGTAATCAGGTTGAGGGAAGAGGGGTTACTGGAGCCACTGACGAAAAAATTAAATATAAGAATTATAAATGCCGGCGAAGGAAAAAATGAGCACCCAAGTCAAGCATTACTTGATTTATATACAATAAAAAGCTATTTTAAAGAGATAAAGGGATTAAATGTGGCAATTATTGGCGACATCGCCCATAGCAGAGTGGCGCGTTCTAATTACCACCTACTAAAAAAAATGGGGGCAAACATCTTTTTTAGCGGTCCAAATGACCTAATGCCTAAGGACTTAGCTGGCACACATCTACCGATCAATGATGCTATAGCAAACGCTGATGTTGTGATGATGCTGCGAGTGCAATATGAGAGACTAGAACAGAAGCTTTCTCTATCGCAGGAAGAGTATAATTTAGAATATGGTTTTACTAAAGGACGACTTAAGCTTTTGCAGCCCCATGCTATAATCTTGCATCCGGCGCCGGTAAATCGTGGTGTAGAGATGGACGATTTTGTTGTGGAACATTCGCAAACCAAAGTTTTTGAACAAATAAAAAACGGAGTATGGATCAGAATGGCGATAATTGAACGGGCCTTAGGAGGTAATAAAAAATGGGGGTTATCATCAAACAAGGAAAAATATGGTATGAAAATCGTTGGGTTGTAAGTGATTTACTGATTGAGGAAGGTGTTATTAAAGAGATTGCTCCGCATCTTGCTGACAAAAGCGGCAATGAGATAATTGAGGCTGGTCAGAAGCTGGTAATTCCCGGTTTGATTGATTGCCATGCCCACCTTCGAGAACCGGGGGGCGAAGAAAAGGAGACGATTTTTTCTGGGGCGCGAGCAGCCCTAAAAGGTGGTTTTACAACCGTACTGGCGATGCCGAACACTAATCCGGTTATCGATAGTCCGGATCTGATAGATTATATATATAAAAAAGGTCAAAATGCCGGTTGGGCGCGAGTGCTTCCTATCGGCGCAATTACAGTGGGAGAACAGGGAGAAAAGCTAGCTGATCTGGAAGGAATGGTGGCAAAAGGTGCAGTTGCTTTTTCTGATGATGGTAAAGGGGTTCAATCTGCGGCGTTAATGAAGGAAACGATGGAACGGGCTGCACGGATGGGAAGACCAATATTAGCTCATTGTGAGGATGAAACACTTTCGGGAAACGGGGTGATTCACCAAGGAGCGATGGCAAATAAACTGATGGTACCAGGAATTCCGGCTGAGGCTGAATATTTGCAGGTGCAAAGGGACTTGTTATTGGCTGAAGCAACCGGTGTCCATTATCATGTCTGTCATCTGAGTTCAGGTCATTCTGTCCAACTAATCAGGGAGGCCAAGGCTAAGGGAGTAAACGTCACTGCCGAGGTTACTCCGCACCATCTATTATTAACCGACTTAGATTTGCGCGAACCTTACAGTTCGTATAAAATCAATCCCCCGTTAAGGTCGGAAATGGACCAAATCGCCTTAATAGAGGGAATTCTTGATGGGACGATAGATATTATCGCTACTGATCATGCACCGCATACCGTTACTGAAAAGAAAAGAGGTTTACTCGCAGCTCCTTTCGGTGCTGTTGGTTTAGAAACAGCCTTTCCGCTTTTATTTACTCATTTGGTGCGGACAGGAATAGTTACTTTGGAACGCTTAATTGAGCTAATGTCAACAAGACCGGCAGAGATCTTTAACTTGGAAGGCGGCGTTATTCAGCTAAATGCTAAAGCAGATCTAACGATTATCGACATCGATGCTTTACAGCGGGTAGAGCCTAGTGATTTTTATAGTAAGAGTACTAACACCCCTTTTGCCGGCTGGGAACTATTTGGATGGCCGACGCTGACAATAGTTGCTGGTGAAGTAAAGTGGAGGCAAGGAGAGAATAATGATGAATCAATTAACTGCTAAACTATTTTTAGAAGATGGTTCAGTTTTTACAGGCAAATCTTTCGGTGGTTCTGGAGAATCGATAGGGGAGATTGTCTTTAATACCGGAATGACCGGCTACCAAGAAATACTTACGGACCCCTCATATTACGGTCAATTTGTCGTAATGACTTATCCGCTAATCGGTAACTATGGAATTAATCAGGAAGATTTTGAATCTGTTAAACCGCGGGCTTTTGGGTTTGTTGTAAAGGAGCATGCTGAGTATCCTTCGCACTGGCGGAATAAAAAGAGTTTAGAGCAATTTTTGGCTGAGCATGATATCCTCGGAATTTCCGGGATAGATACCAGAATGATTACCAAACGAATTAGAGAGAAAGGAACGATGAGGGCTATTCTCACAACTAACGAGCTCACATTAGACGAAGCCTTAGAAAAGTTGGCGGTACCAGCCTCCATTGATCAGGTTGAAAAGGTCTCCATTAAGCAGCCTTTTACAATGCCTGGACGGGGAGCAAGAGTAGTCCTGATCGATTATGGATATAAACAGGGTATACTAAGGGAGCTGCTGGAAAGACATTGTGAGGTGACGATTTTACCGCACAACTATAGTTTTTCTCAAATTATGGAGTATAACCCTGACGGAATTCTTTTATCAAATGGACCTGGTGATCCAAAGAGTGTCGCTCAGGCTGCCGAAACGCTTAAGAAGCTAATTGCAGAAAAAATCCCGATGTTTGGGATTTGCCTAGGTCACCAATTGTTAGCATTGGCGAGTGGGGCAAATACTCAGAAGATGAAATTCGGTCATCGTGGAGCAAACCACCCGGTGAAGGATTTACAAACGAAGAAAATCTATATGACATCTCAGAATCATGGCTATACAGTTACCGCAGAATCGTTAGTCGGTTGTCCTTTAAAAATTAGCCATACTGCTGTTAATGACGGGACAATTGAAGGATTAATCCATTCGGAGGCACCGGTCTTCTCTATTCAATATCATCCGGAGGCTTCGCCTGGCCCGAATGATAGTAGCTACCTTTTCGACCAGTTTATTGAACTGATTAAGAGATCTAAGGAGATTGCTATTGGACATCAAGACTATTTTCCTGCAGAGATGCTCAGCAAACAGGTAGGATCAGCTAATGAGGAGGGTAATAGACATGCCTAAGGAACAGAATGTTAAAAAGGTTATGGTAATCGGTTCTGGACCGATAGTGATTGGACAGGCAGCTGAATTTGATTATGCAGGAACCCAAGCATGTCAGGCTCTTAAGGAGGAGGGGGTAAAAGTTGTCCTGGTAAATAGCAATCCTGCTACGATTATGACGGATACCAATATGGCAGAGAAGGTTTACATGGAGCCATTAACCCTTGATTTCTTAAAAAAAATTATCAGAATTGAACAACCGGATGGCTTATTGGCTTCCCTAGGAGGACAGACAGCTTTAAATCTGGCGGTAGAACTGCAAAAGGACGGAATATTAAGCCAATATAACGTGAAGCTCCTTGGCACAAACGTCGAGACGATTGAAAAATCGGAGGATCGCGATAAATTTCGGGAATTAATGCGGGAAATTGGTGAGCCGGTTCCTGACAGCCAGATCATTTATGCTGCTGAAGAGGCTGAAGATTTTATTAAACAGGTTGGTTTTCCTGTTATTGTTCGCCCTGCTTATACCTTGGGTGGTACGGGCGGTGGAATTGCTTACAACGCTGAACAGCTGGAAATGACAGTAGCTAATGGTCTGGACGCCAGTCCTATTCATCAGGTTTTAATCGAGAAAAGCTTATTGGGATATAAAGAAATTGAGTATGAGGTTATCAGAGATAAGAATGGGAACAAAATAATTGTTTGTAACATGGAAAACATTGATCCGGTAGGGGTTCATACAGGAGACAGTATTGTGGTTGCTCCAAGTCAAACTTTGGCTGACCGGGAGTATCAGCTGTTAAGAAACTCGGCCTTGAATATCGTCGAGGCTTTAAATATTCAGGGGGGTTGTAATGTCCAGTATGCTTTAGATCCCTATAGTGAAAATTATTATGTTATAGAAGTAAATCCACGAGTAAGTCGTTCGAGTGCGTTAGCATCAAAAGCAACAGGTTACCCGATCGCCAAAATTTCCGCAAAAATAGCTCTTGGCTATACTTTGGACGAAATTAAGAATCCGATCACTATGAACACCTTTGCCAGCTATGAGCCGGCACTGGACTATATCGTAACAAAAATTCCTAGATGGCCGTTTGATAAATTTCAATCAGCAAACCGTAAATTAGGTACCCAAATGAAGGCTACTGGAGAGGTTATGGCGATTGGCAGAAGTTTCGAGGAATCCCTGCAAAAGGCTATTCGTTCCTTAGAGATCAAGCGCTTTGGTCTATATGTCTCTTCATTAGAGTTGGATAAATTGGATGAAAAATCTTTATTGCAAGAAGCCTCAGTACCAACAGATGAAAGGCTTTGGCACGTTGCGGAATGGTTCAGAAGGGATGGGTCGCTCGAGGAGCTCTACCAAGCAACTAAGATTGACAGATTCTTTTTATTTAAAATAATGCGACTGGTTCAATTAGAAAAAGAAATTATTAATCAGCCGCTGACAGCGGAAAATCTTTTAAATTGGAAAAAATCAGGATTTGCTGATAAACAAATAGCCATATTAAAACAGCTTAAAGAACAAGATGTACGGAGTAGAAGGGAAGATTTCTCAATAAACCCTGTTTACAAAATGGTCGATACCTGCGCAGCGGAATTCGAATCCTATACCCCCTATTATTACTCTACATATGAAATTGAGGATGAAGTAAGAAGAGGTGTAAAAGAATCGGTCGTAGTTATTGGTTCAGGGCCAATTAGGATTGGTCAGGGGATCGAGTTTGATTATTCAACAGTTCACGCCGTCTGGGCAATTCAGGAAGCTGGTTATGAAGCTGTAATTATTAACAGCAACCCAGAGACAGTATCGACAGACTTTAATGTAGCTGACAGGCTTTACTTTGAACCATTAACCTTTGAGGATGTTCTACAGGTAATTAATAAGGAACGACCATTAGGTGTGATAGTACAGTTTGGCGGACAAACCTCAATAAATTTGGCAGAAAGTCTGGCGAATTCCGGTATTCAGCTATTAGGTACCTCACTTGACGCTATTGATCAAGCGGAGAACAGGAAGCGCTTCGAGGAGCTAATTAATAGTCTGGAGCTAAAACAGCCACCTGGCGGTACAGCAATGACTAGGGAGGAGGCCGTTAAGGTTGCTGAGAGGCTGGGTTATCCGGTTCTTATTCGACCATCCTATGTACTTGGTGGGAGAGCGATGGAAATAATTTACTCCAAGCAAGAGTTATTAAGGTATTTGGAGGAAAATGTTCAGGTTTCTCTGGAGCATCCGGTTCTAATAGATCGCTATTTAACCGGTAAGGAAGTAGAGGTTGACGCGATAAGCGACGGTGAGTCTGTGATAATTCCTGGCATTATGGAGCACGTGGAAAGGGCAGGAGTCCATTCAGGCGATTCAATTGCTGTTTATCCTCCCCAATCGTTAACTGAAGAAGAGCTGGAGCAAATAATTATCATGACAGAAAAATTGGCAATCGGTTTAAAGACTAAAGGGCTGCTAAATATCCAGTTTGTAATCTACAAAGGTGAGGTTTATGTAATTGAAGTTAATCCGAGGGCATCGAGGACAGTTCCCTTCTTGAGCAAGGTGACAAATATCCCGATGGCAAATATTGCAACAAAGGTAATTCTTGATTATAAGCTGGAAGACTTAGGTTTCCCATTAGGGTATGCAGTTCCCCAAAAAAATCTGGTCGCCGTAAAGGTTCCGGTATTCTCCTTTTCCAAGCTCAGAAGAGTAGACGTAACCTTAGGTCCAGAAATGAAGTCAACTGGTGAAGTAATTGGTTCTGATTCACAATTTGCTAAAGCATTATATAAAGGATTGATTGCGGCAGGTATTAAAATACCGGAATTCGGAACGGTTTTGGCAACAATTGCTGACAAAGATAAGGATGAAGCAATAGACTTATTTAGAAAATTTAATCAAATCGGCTTTAGAATCAAAGCTACAAAGGGAACGGCAGCATTTTTTGCGGAAAATGGGATAGATGTATCACCTGTTAAAAAGCTTCATGAGGGCAAGCCGAATATAATTGATGAGATTAGAGCACAAAAAATCAACTTTGTGATTAATACACTTACTAAAGGCAAGGATACCGAAAGAGATGGCTTTAGGATTAGGCGAGAATCAGTGGAATACGGCATTCCCTGCTTAACCTCATTGGATACTGCTTATGCCCTGCTCCATGTCTTAGAATCGATAACCTTTACAACTAAGCCGGTCTCTTCTTCTCAGATGGGGTTGGTGACCAACTAATGGAGCAGTATCAAATGAAAGTAAAAGAAAATATTAGTATTGCTAAGAATATCTATCGCTTAACCTTAGAAACCGTTGACAATCAGCAAAATAAAGCCTATCGACCTGTACCCGGGCAATTCTTGCATGTCAGGATAAGCGATAGTAATCAACCGTTATTAAGAAGACCAGTAAGCATTCATGATTATAATCCAGAAAAACAAGAGACTAGTCTGATCTACCGACTGGCCGGTCAAGGGACGAGCATTTTAGCAGTCAAACAGGCTGGTGACTATCTTGATGTTTTGGGACCATTAGGAAATGGTTTTGCTGATCCCAAACAGCAAGCTGAAGATAAGATAGTTTTAATCGGCGGCGGAGTTGGAATTCCTCCGTTATACTATCTGGCAAAAAGGCTTGTGGCAAGTGGAAGCAGGGTAACGGTATTATTAGGCTATCAGTCTAGCAGTGAAGCGTTTTTGATTGAGGAGTTTACTAAGCTGACGGAAACGCGGATCGCTTCTGTTGACGGAAGCATAGGCCTTAAGGGAAATGTTCTGCAACTGATCAACTCTGGGGATAGCTGGGATTGTTTTTATGCTGTTGGACCAAAGCCGATGCTTAAGGCGATTAGAGATCTCTGGATTGATTATCCCATCGAGGGTTATTTTTCTCTTGAAGAGCGAATGGCTTGTGGCGTCGGTGCCTGCTACGGCTGTACTGTTAAATTGACGAAACCGGATGGCGGTACCGCATCGAAAAAGGTTTGCTCTGATGGCCCGGTTTTTGCTTTTAGGGAGGTGGAGCTATGAGTAACAGGCTCGAAGTTAAATTAGGTGATCTTGCCTTAAAAAACCCAATTATGCCGGCTTCAGGATGCTTTGGTTTTGGGCGGGAGTATTCCAAGTTTTATAACCTTGCTAAGCTGGGAGCCGTGGTGGTAAAAGCAACAACTCTTGAGGAACGGCTTGGCAATAATACTCCAAGAATTGCCGAAACACCTAGCGGAATGCTTAATGCTATCGGCTTGCAAAATCCTGGGGTAGAAGTAGTTTTAAATCAGGAGTTACCTTGGCTAGAGCAATTTAAGACCCCGATTATCGTCAATGTCGCTGGAACAATGACGGAGGATTATCTTGAGGTAACTAGACGCATTTCCGCATCTAAAACAGTTAGGATGATTGAGTTGAATATCTCCTGTCCCAATGTTAAATGCGGTGGAATAACCTTTGGGACAGATCCTAAAATAGCTGCTGAATTAACTAAGGCTGTTAAGGAGGTTAGTCAGGTCCCTGTATATGTAAAGCTGTCACCGAATGTTACAGATATCGTCGCCATGGCTCAGGCCGTAGAAGCTGCCGGGGCTGATGGATTAAGTATGATCAATACCTTAATCGGTATGCGCTTTGACCTCAAAACTAGAAAGCCCATTTTAGCTAATAAAATCGGCGGATTATCCGGTCCGGCAATCAAGCCGGTCGCTCTTAGAATGATTTATGAGGTCTATAAAAATGTTTCGATTCCGATTATCGGCATGGGGGGAATCAGTTCGGCTGAAGATGTTGCAGAGTTTTTCTTAGCTGGAGCTTCAGCGGTAGCCGTCGGCACAGCCAATTTTGTTGATCCTTATATTATGCCAAAGATTATTGATGATCTGGAGCCAGTATTGGATCAGATGGGTGTAAATAAGATTTCTGAGCTAACCGGAGAGGGGTGGAAATAATATGAAACTAGGACAACAGCCAACTAAGCTAGATTTTCGAGATAGGATAATTATTGCCCTAGATGTCAAAACAGCTAATGAGGCATTAAATCTGCTCGCTAGCCTAGAACAGCAGGTGAGCTATGTGAAGGTGGGAATGGAGCTTTTTTATGGCGAAGGTTATCAGCTTATCGAAAAACTTCAAGACCATAATCTGAAAATATTCTTAGATCTTAAAATGCATGATATTCCGAATACGGTTGCCGGTGCAACTGCACAACTAACGCGATTAGGAGTAGATATGTTTAACCTTCATGTAGCTGGAGGTGTACGAATGATGGAGGCAGCAAGAAATGCTATGGAGCAATCAGTTTCTGCTACCCAAAATAAGCCACTGTTAATTGGCGTTACTCAGCTTACCAGTACTGATGAGCAAATGCTTCATCAGGAGATCGGCATACCTTTATCGATTCAAGATGCAGTGGGTAAATATGCACAATTGGCTAAAAATGCCGGATTAGACGGAGTAGTATCTTCACCTTTAGAGGTTGAAAAAATTAAGGAAATCTGCGGACAAGAATTTCTGGTAGTTACCCCAGGTATTCGTCCAGCAGGAGGACTACAGCATGACCAAATAAGGGTTACTACTCCTAAACAGGCCTTCGCGATGGGAAGTGACTATATCGTGATTGGTAGAGCGGTAACACAGGCAGAGAATCCAGCAGCAGCGTTTATTTCAATAGTGGATAGCCTGCTTAGGGGTGAGAGGTAAGAGTAGTAGGAATACTTTAACTTAGGAGTTGAATGTTTTGAGTGAAATGAACAATAACCTAGCTCGGGAGATTGCTAGGGCGTTATTAGCTATCAATGCAGTAGTTTTACGACCAAATGAGCCATTTACTTGGGCTTCTGGAATGAAGTCACCAATTTATTGTGATAATCGCTTAACTCTATCTTACCCTGAGGTGCGGAAGATGATCGCTGAGGGTTTTGTCTCTTTAATTAAGGAGAATTACCCGGATACTGAGGTTATTGCTGGTACAGCAACAGCTGGGATTCCCCATGCAGCTCTGGTGGCTGACAAACTTCAGCTGCCAATGATTTATATTCGGGATAAGGCTAAGGGTCACGGTAAGCAAAACCAAATTGAAGGTCAATTACAAGCAGGGAAAAAAGTTATTGTTATTGAAGACCTGATCTCTACAGGGGGAAGTTCCCTAAAAGCCACTACGGCTGTCAAAGAAGCAGGAGCTCAAGCTACAGCGGTTCTTGCCATTTTTAGCTATCAGCTAAATGATGCGACTGAGGCATTTAGCAAGGAGAGTATACCGCTACAGACTTTAAGTAATTATTCGACCTTACTAGAGCTTGCCCTTGAAGAAGGGATAATTGATCAAGATCAGCTAAGATTGTTAGAATCTTGGAGAGCTAATCCATGGGAGTTTGGTAATTAAGAGTAGAGTAATTAAGAATAATAATAGAGCAGCTTAAGGCTGCTCTATTATTTCTACCCGATAGATAGGTCTGCCCTCTTTTATATACATTAGCTCATAGTCTGTTTGTTCATGCAAGAATCTATTTTCTTCATCTCGATAAAGGTTCAGGCAGATGTTCTTTAAGAGGAAGTTATGGGCAAGGGTTTCGTTAAGTGAGAATTCAAATAATATTTCATTGTCGGTTTTTAGATGAATCTCTCCACCCGTTGTCAGGATTCCTCGATAAACTTCTAAGTATCGATGATGGGTTAATCGCCTTTTGGCATGTCTGTTCTTCGGCCAAGGATCGACAAAGTTCAAATAGATCCTGGAAAGCTCTCCTTCGGCAAAAAATTCGCTGAGACGATTGGCGTTTCCCAGGATAAACTTAATGTTAGTGATTCCAAGCTGATTTGCCCTTCTTATTCCTTGTATTAGCACTTCTTGTTTTTGTTCTAAGGCGATATAGTTAAGATCAGGATTCTTTTCTGCCAAGGCAATTAAAAACCTGCCTCTTCCTGTTCCAAATTCCGCATGAATCGGATTTTGGTTATTAAACGCCTCAAGCCATTTTCCTTGCTGTTCTTCCGGTCTGGCAACGACTAAATTGGTATAGTTCATTAGTTCATCTATTACCCACGGTTTTTTCCTTAATCTCATCACTTTTCTCCTTAAAAGTTTTCTAGTCCGAATAATATTATAATGATTTTTTCGCTCTACAGCTAGTTAAAGTTCAAAAGACTTGGGGACAGGTTGTGCGTCTGGTAAAAGAAGCACGTATTAAGTTATTTTTATTTTTTTCCGATGTATTAGTATAGCAATTGAATTCTTAACGGTTTATTCAGAATTCATTATTCTTATGTGGAAATTGAGGAATAAACTATATTATCGCTTAAGCTAAGCTTTTTTAACTGATGGGGGGAGGACATTGAAAAGAGAAAGAATTAGTAGCGCTAGCTACAATCTAATTATGAAGCAGCTGGCACGCCATCAAAAAGAGGGGCGGATAAGCCAAGAGCAGATGTTGGATATGCTGAGAACCTATGAGGTGATTGAGGGAATTAATTTTATCAAGGTTTTGGTTACTCTGGGGGCAATTTTAGTCGGCTTAGGTGTCTTAAGTGTCATCGCTAGTAATTGGATATATATAGGCAAATTGTTAAAATTCCTAATCATTGTAGGTGGCTATTTGGTGGTTAATTTTTTCAGCTACTATAGTAGAGAAAAATATCCAAAGACTTCTCGGGCGTTTTTTTATCTAGGAATATTAATTTATGGTGCGGGGATCTTTTTAGTGGGACAGATGTTTAACTTTAGCAGTTTTTATACCAGCGCTTTTTTGCTTTGGGCGATCGGGATCTTTCCGCTAACTATTCTTGTTAAGGATAAGTGGGCTCTAGGATTCCTGCATATTCTACTCTTAATTTATTTAAACGAAATGTACTTTAACGGAGAGACTGCTGTAGTTGTCTTCTTTATAATGCCTTTGTTGTATCTTTCGCAGCTTAAAATCAGATCGGGTCTGAACTTTTTTATGTCGAGTGTTGTTACTCTAAATTTTCTATGGATCGTGATGGATAATATTTTGGGATTTGCAGGGGATTTACTACTGTTTATCTATTTTTTAATTGGCTTAGGGCTATTCGTAATAAAGCCTCCTGATTTCCAAGAGGTTATTCACCTGTTAGGCAATATAATTTTTACCTTCTCCGGCTTTCTCTTAACCTTTGATTTTATCTGGCAGCAGCCGAAGCTAATCAATGTTCCGATAAATATTATTTTTTCTTTATCATACGTCCTAATTTTGTTGTTTTTTATTCAGAGGCAAAATTTATTAGCCTTAATTTTTCTTGGATTGACAATCTTTAGATTTTATTTTGATGTAATGTATGACTTTATGAATAAATCAATATTTTTTCTTGTTGGCGGATTAATTCTTCTAGGCTTCGGGTATTTTTTTGAAAGAAAGCGGAGTATTCTAAGGAGGGGTGAGATTGAAAAGTAGATCGTTAGCAGCCTATATTTTGGCAGTTGTTTTCCCAGTGCTTATTTTGCTTTCAATGAGTTTCTTGCCTGTAATGACTTATTTTTACGGTGAGGAGATTTTATTAGAAACTACCCCGTTGGATCCTAGAGATTTATTTAGAGGTGATTATCTTAATTTAAGATTGGCAATAAATGAAGTACCAATTTCACTATTTCCTGAGAAATTAAGATATTGGGCAACTTTTGAGGAGTATCAGGATAAGAATTTATATGCAATATTGAAAAAAGAAGAAGATTATTATATTATTGATAAAATATCCTTCACCAGACCGAAAGATCAGTTATACCTCAAAGCGAAGGTTGATCTATTTCAACCTCTAAATCAAGAGAATTATCAGACGGTCGAAGTAAATTATCAGTTGGATCGCTATTTTATTCCTGAGAATACTGGCGAAAAAATTGAGGATTTAGCACGAGAGGGTAAATTAATCGTTGCTGTAAAGATTTGGCGAGGTTATCCACTCATATCAGATGTTTTTAATAAATAGTAATATTTAGGGGGAGAAAAAATGGCGCCATTTATTAAGCTTTTTTGGGGATTTTTATTTTTGTTTGATTTTAATATAGGAAGTTTTGATATTTTGCCGGATGTGGTGGGTTATCTTTTTTTCTATCTAGGTCTTTCAGAATTAAGTATTAATAGCAGGTATTTTGAAACTGCTCGCTGGTTGTCAGTCCCCTTAATCTTTATCGGGGTAATTGACCTGTTTCCTGTAAATTCTATCATTATTAATATTGTGACATTTATCCTTAGCTTGCTTCTAATCTATAATATTACTCGAGGAGTAGGTGAGATGGCTAAAAATGTTGGTAACTTCCTTTTTGAAGAAAAGGCTAGGAAAAGATGGGTTATTTATTTGTATACAAATGTTGTAAGCTTTTTATTGATCATGCTGGGATTCTTAGTCCCGGTACTATTAGTTATTGCCGTTATTCCGTTGGTTATCGCGATGTTAGTTATATATATCATGTTAATGCTCTTAATGAAAGAGGCTAACGAGGTGCTGTAGGTAAAAATAGATAAGTGGGTGGGATAGTGAAGCAAAATAGGGAACTCCCCGTTCTTCATGGGGACAGAGTAAGTGTACGGATGGGGGAATATGAGGATATTCCTTCGATTATAAAATTTTATACTGATAATAAAGTTCATTTAGCTCCCTTTGAACCGAAAAGGTCACCAAAGTTCTATTCCGAATATTTTTGGCAAAACGAGCTTATCAATCGGAAAAATGATTTTTTGGCGGATAATTCGCTTAAAATGTTTGTTTTTTCTAATTCAACTTCTGAGGTTATTGGTGTAATTAATTTTAACCAGATCATTAAAGGGGCTTTTTTTGCTACTTATTTAGGTTATAGCTTGGATGAGAATATGCAAGGGAAAGGGTATATGTCAGAGAGTTTGCAGCTGGCAATTGATTATGTTTTTAATTATCTTAAGCTTCATAGGATCATGGCAAACTACATGCCTACTAATCAGAAAAGTGCCGGAGTCTTAAAAGGACTTGGGTTTACAGTAGAAGGCTATGCCAGAGATTATTTATTAATCAATGGCAGATGGGAGGATCATATTTTAACAAGCTTAACAAACCAGCAATGGGAAATGAGCTAGAGAAAGATCAAGATAAGGAGAATACCTAGAGGTGCGAACATGAAAAAATTGGCTTATTTATTTATCGCCTTAGGGGCAGCGTTATGGGGAACAATTGGTTTGTTTGTTCAAGGACTATCTCAGCTGGGTTTAAGCTCTTTTCAGATTGTGGCAGTTCGACTCACAACTGGAGCGGTTATTTTATTAATTTACATCTTAATAAAGGATAGGTCATTGCTTAAAATAAAATTTAGGGACTGGCCGTATTTTGTCGGTACGGGGATATTTAGTTTTGTATTTTTTAACTGGTTTTACTTTATTACAATTAAGGAAACCAGTCTTTCTTTAGCGGTAATTTTGTTATACACTGCGCCGATCTTTGTTGCTGTGCTATCAAGGATCTTTTTTGGTGAGAGTTTTAACAGCAAAAAAGTAGTTTCTCTCATCTTAACTTTTGTGGGGATTGCCTTTGTAATCGGTTTTTTGCCAAGCCTTCAGGGAGTTAAAATTCAATTATTTGGCTTTTTGGTTGGTTTAGGCTCAGGGTTGGGATACGCCCTGTATAGTATTTTTGGCAAGGCTGCCTTAAAGAAATACAGCCCGTTGACTGTAATTATTTACACTTTTGTTTTTGCAAGTATAGCAGCATTACCTTTTAGTGGTTTGTGGCAGATAATTGAGGTTTTTTCTGTGAGAAGTATCTGGTTCTATATTCTTGGCTTGGGACTTTTCCCAACAGCCTTAGCTCTTTTTCTCTATACCACCGGCTTAAAGTATGTGGAATCTAGTAAAGCAGCTATTATTGCAACTTTTGAACCTGTAGTGGCAACTTTACTAGGTATTGTAGTTTACGGTGACCGATTAAATGTTTGGCAGATATTAGGCATGGCACTTGTAATCGCGGCAATAATCAACGTCCAAGAGCGCAAACAAATCAGGTAAAAATTTTCAAAGGCATCGAGAAATTGTTTTATGCTTAAAGGTGGTTAGATATTGAATATTTATGAAGAGGAAATTAAACGAGAATTATATTTTTGGAAATTGATGCTTTTGGATTCTCCTAATGTACTTCAGAGAGTTTCTAAGCGGTATCAAATAAAAATTCATAATTTGATCCCCAAAAGGGTGAATGAGCTTATTACTTCAAGTGTGAAAGGAATAGTGCAGACAACGATCTTCGGCTGGGATCTAATACCCAAAGAAAAGCCCAAGACCAATTTATCTTTAGAGGAACGTGATAAATTGGCTAATGAGCTGCTAATAAAATATAAAAAAATCGCCGCAGTAGAGGGAGCTGGAACAGGATTTGGGGGATTTATTCTCGGTACGGTAGACTTTCCAGCACTTATTGCAATTAAGATGAAGTTCCTCTTTGAATTAGCTCATATCTATGGTTATAATACTCAGATTAAGAGTGAGAGAGTTTTTTTGTTATACATTTTTCAATTGGCCTTTTCGGAAAAAGGAAAAAGAAAAGCGTTACTAGACATCGTAGAGGATTGGGATATTTATTCTATTATGTCTGTTGACGAGATAGATTGGGAGAAGTTCCAGAAGGATTATCGTGATTCGATTGATTTTCGCAAAATGCTGCAAATTATCCCTGTTGTTGGTGCAGCGGTAGGCATCTGGGCAAACTATAGTTTGCTAGACGAGCTAGGGAAAATTGGGATAAATTGTTACCGCATGAGAGTGTTAAATTTTCAAGAGAAAGAAGAATAAAAACATATTTAGAACTTCAAGGCGGTACGTTTACTTCATGAAAGCTCTGAGGGCGGTTTCTTTTGCTTTTATACTTAGGGAAGAAACCTTCGGGGACGGTTCCTTTTGCTTTTGCGATGAATTCTTGATATAATGGCTCCGAGGTGAAGGATATGGCAAGAAAGGCTAGGAAAATCAGCCCTACTAATTACTATCATTTAATGATGCGCGGGAGTAATCGGGAAAAAATATTCAAAACAGATGAGCAAAAAATACAATTTTTGGAGTTGTTAAAAAAGTTTGGCTCAGAAGAGGCAATTGAAGTAGTCGCTTATTGCCTGATGGATAATCATGTTCATCTTGTAGTAAATGGGGAGATCGGTGATTTATCTGCTTCTATGAAAAGAATAAGCATAAGGTATGCCATGAAGTATAATAAAGAAACAGATCGAATAGGAAATGTATTTCAAGATAGATATAAGAGCGAGGTAATAGCTGATGATCAATATTTGCTGCAAGTGGTTAGATATGTACATAACAATCCAGTAAAAGCAAAAATGATCGAAAATACAGCTGATTATAAATGGAGTAGCTATAACGAGTACATTAATGGCAAAGTAAAGCTGCTTAGTAAAAAGCAAAAGAATTTTATTATGGAATTTTTTTCAGGAGATTTAGAGTTATTTAAAAAATTCCACCAAGAAAATGATCTGAGAGAATATTTAGATATTAAAGAAGAAATAAAATATTCCAGATTGGAATCAGCTAAAAAAATTATTCTAGATTATGAAATAACCGAAGGAAAAGCGGGGACAGATTCCGTTCAATTGACCAGCAACCCGGAGTATTTGGATGGACTAATAAGAAAATTGTTGGAAGAAACCAAGTTGAGCCATCGAAAGATTGCTGAATTATTGGAAATAAGCAGCAATCGTGTTCATAAAGCTAGTATAAAATAAAAGATAGGCAAAAAAAGCAAAAAGAACCGTCCCCGACGCTTCTGGTACTTATTTAGATTTCGAACTGAGGAGAGGAAATAATGAGTTTTTTCCCGAAAATAGATAGTAAGATTGAGAATTTTATCAAGTGGATAGAAATAATTTTGGCTGTTATTCTAGTGCTTACAGTTTTAGCCGAGGGTGTCTATATTGTAATCGACTTGTTTCAATTGGTGAAAAGCCATAATATTATTGATCAGTCTCGAACAATTTTAGGAGATTTTTTAATATTGGTAGTAACTTTGGAGTTCGCCATCATGTTAATAAGGAAGAATCCCTTTGCGATCATTGATATTTTTATGATTGCTTTGGCTAGAAAGGTAGTTTTGGAGTATAAGGATGCCTCAGAATACTTAATTGCTGTCATTGCTTTTATGCTTCTTGTTATTATTAGGAAATATTTAGTCAATACTAAGAAAAGTTAAAGTATTGGGGGAGTACGTTTGATAACTTTTTATCAGAAATATGGGCGCACGGCGTTTGACATTTTATTAATAATCTTAACAGTCTTTTTGATCATGTATGTTTTTAGCTATTTATTTAATATTGCTAAGCCGATCTTTATTGCCCTCGTAATCTTTTTGCTTATTGAACCATTAGCTAGGTTTTTAAATAAAAAGGGTCTGAAAAAGATCGTAGCAACTTCTATCGCGATTCTGTTGTTTATTACAATTGTCTTGGGTCTAGTTATTACTATTGGAGTGGTTTTTACTAGTCAAATCCAGCATCTCTCTCAATTAATACCTAGGTATCTGGATTTATTGCAAGTAGTTATTACTGAAAGAACGGAGATCCTAAAAGGGCAAATAGATGCTCTTCCTGTTGAAGCAGTAGAGCAATTAAAGAGTATTCTAGTAACAGCCGCAGATAAAAGCTCGCTTTTGCTTTCCAGCCTATTATTAGGTATCTTTAATTCGCTGACTTCCATCTCGACCTTTGTTGTTAATTTTATTATCGGTGTTATTTTGGCATTTTTTCTTAGTGTTGAGATCAATGATTGGAAAAGAATTGCCAAAGAGAAAACTCCCAAAACCTTTAAAAACGCCTTTATTTTCTTGCGAGATAACGTTATTAAAGGTATTGTCTTTTATCTGAAAGCTCAATTAAAGCTAATCAGCTTCACTTTCGTTATCATTTTTAGCGGTCTACTGATCTTAAGAATTGAGAATGCTTTTTCTGTAGCTCTCTTAGCAGCGGTCTTTGACCTGTTACCTTTACTCGGTGTATCGACTGTCTTCTTGCCGTGGATCATCTATTTATTAATTGTTGGAAAGACGACGATAGCTATCTGGTTAGCGGTAATATTACTTCTTGTCTTAGCTTTTAGACAGATAGCAGAACCAAAAATTACTGGAGATTCTTTAGGTGTGTCGGCATTTACGATGCTTTCCTTTATGGTGATTTCTTTATCGCTATTTGGTATAGCGGGAATAATTTTATCGCCTATTTTATTAATTCTTATCAAGGCCTTATATGATCAAGGTTATTTACGGAAATGGATTCATTTACCTAAAGACGAGTACGATCAGGAAGCGGTCAAGTGAATTAAAATCCATCACCAAAACAGGTTTGGTGATGGATTTTTGTTTTTTACTAATTACCAATTCACTTCTTGATTAATCTGTCTGCTAAGCTTTCATCCGGAGTTACGTATAATGTTTTTTGATTATCATAGATTACATAGCCGGGCCTGGCTCCTGAGGGCTTTTTAACATGTTTGATCAAGGTATAGTCCACAGGCACTTGACTAGAGTTCTTCGCCTTGCTAAAAAAAGCTGCTAACATTGCTGCCTCAATAAGAGTTTTTTCGCCGTAATCCTTTCCTTTGATAACAACATGTGAGCCTGGGATATCCTTAGTATGTAACCAAGTGTCCATAGGACCGGCTATTCGATTCGTTAGATAATCATTTTGTTTATTGTTTTTCCCCACATAGATTGTCTGTCCTTCAGATGAGAGAAAAAGGCTGGGACTAGGAGCTTGCTTCTTTTTGTGCTGATGTCTGCTTCTAATTCTTAGATAGCCTTGTTCAATTAATTCTTCACGGATATCCTCTACATCGTGGACATTAGCTGTTTCTAATTGGCTAATAATCCCTTCTAAATATTCTATTTCGGATTTAGTTTTAATCAATTGTTGATTAATGTAGTCCAGACTAATTTTTAATTTACTATATTTCTTAAAATATTGTTGAGCGTTTTCTGAGGGGGTTTTTAAGGGATCTAAGGGAATAACTAACTCACTATCAGAATCATAGTAATTAGGTACCTTTATTTCCTGATCACCCCGTTTAACTTGGTGAAGAAAAGCTGTTAAGAGTTCACCATACAGCTGGTATTTTTCTGCTCCTTTTGCTTCTAAGATATCGTCATTTAGGTAGGTGATTTTTTTCTCATTTCGGCTTTTCTCGTTTAACAAAATTCTTGATAAATCAAGTGTTTTTTGTCTTACTGTATCACGTTCAGCCTTTTGGTTGTAATAGCTGTCAAGACACTCGCCAATTGTAGGATAGGTCGTAATCTGCTCGCCAAAATGCTGTAATGGGAATATCGAGAAGTCGCTTTTATCTTCACCAGAAGTAATTGCATATTGGTAATTATTTTTTTGAACATTATCCATCCATGTGGATAAAACCTGCCATAAATTCTCTTTAGTCGGCAGTACTGCCAGATAGAGCAGTTCCTTACTAATGGTAGGACTCATCCCAGTAAAGCTTTGCACTAATTGCTTATCGATTTTTCCCTCGTTGAACTGGATTATTGAAAAAAAGTCTTCTTTTGTTACTGTTAATGGATTAGCTTTATTTTGCTCAGGAGGACTGAGATATTTTTTTCCCGGCAATATTTGTCGATAACTGCTTACGTTTAGAGAAACGTGGGTAATACCATCAAATATCTGTTGGGTATCAGGGTTAAGTAAAATAATATTACTGTGTCGTCCCATAATTTCGATAATTAGGCGTTTCGTATGAAGGTCCCCTAGTTCATCTCGAACCTTAATATCTATATGAATTATTCTTTCATGATCAATTTGTTTAATCCTCTCAATAGTTCCTCCCTCTAGATGTTTCCGCAGGAGCATACAAAACATTGGTGGCTCTGTGGGGTTAGGGTAATTCTTTTGTGTTAAATGAATGCGTGGATAGGTTGGATTTGCTGAAATTATTAAAGAGTGAGTTTTTCCGAATCCCCGCAAGTTTAATAAGAGATCTGTGCTATGTGGTTGGTAAATTTTATGAATTCTTGAGCCGATCAGAGATTGTTCTAACTCATAGGCAACTGCCCTTGTAACGAAACCATCGAATGCCATTAATAATCACCTCATTTTCTATATAAAAGTATAATCTAGTTTCAGTTTTTGTACAAATAACATACTTGACCTTTTTTGCATTTTTTACAGCTCGTCTGAATAAAGTTAAAGATATAAGGGGCACTCTTCGAGCACAACGATAATATTCCAACCCAGAAGAATAGTCGACGTAGTGGGAATATCAATATAAGGGGGGAACAGAGTGGCAAAACAGAAATGGCATACATTATCAAGTGAGAAAGTATTAGGTACATTTCAAGTCAGTAAAGAAGGAGGACTTTCCACTAAACAGTTATCCAAGCACTTAGCGGAATATGGACCTAATCAACTACAGCAAGGAGAAGTTATTTCACCATTATCAATTTTGCTTAGTCAGTTTAAGGATTTTATGGTAATAGTCTTGTTGATTGCGACATTAATTTCCGGATTTTTAGGCGAGTATACAGATGCAATAACAATTATTGCGATAGTTATTATTAATGCCATTCTAGGGTTCATGCAGGAATTTCGTGCAGAAAAATCTTTACAGGCTTTAAAAGAGATGGCGGCACCTAATGCTAAGGTGGTTAGGGAGGGAATAATTAAAACTGTTCCGGCTGTTGAAGTTGTTCCAGGAGATATTGTATTTATAGAGGCAGGGGATCGCGTTCCTGCGGATTTAAGACTGCTGGAAGTTCAGGATTTATACATTGAAGAATCAGCGTTAACCGGTGAATCTGTCCCAGTAAATAAAAGGACTGAAGTACTAGAATTTGATGATATTCCGCTTGGAGATCACAGAAATATGGCATTTATGGGCACGATGATAACTAGAGGCAATGGGATTGGGGTAATAGTTGAAACAGGAATGTCAACAGAAATGGGGAGAATAGCTGATTTAATACAATCCACCGAGGAAATGGAAACCCCTCTACAAAGAAGGCTGGAACAGCTAGGAAAGATCCTTGTCGTGTTAGCGTTAGGGCTGACAGCGCTAGTAGTTGTTACGGGGATTTACCACGGGCAAAATGCTTATATGATGTTTTTGGCAGGAGTTAGTTTGGCAGTTGCGGCAATTCCCGAGGGTCTTCCGGCGATTGTCACCATTGCTCTGGCTTTAGGAGTTCAAAGGATGATAAAGCGGAAAGCAATCGTCAGAAAGCTCCCATCAGTGGAAACCTTAGGTTGTGCTACAGTAATCTGTTCAGATAAAACTGGGACGTTAACACAAAATAAAATGACCGTAACTAAGGTGTGGATTGGTGGGAGCAGCATCGAGGTATCTGGTACGGGCTTTCAACCAAAGGGCGAGTTTTTTGCTGGAAGCTATCAAATAGTACCGGAACGAAACGCCTCATTGAAAAAAATCTTAGAGGTTGCAGTTTTGTGCAACAATGCTAATTTAATTGAGGAGAATAACGAGAAGGGACTTTTCAAGAAGAATAAGGTCAATTGGACAATTCAAGGTGATCCTACTGAAGGGGCATTAATCGTTTTAGGGGCGAAGGCGGGATATTATCGAAATGAGCTTAATCAAGCTTGGAAAAGAAAGCGTGAATTCCCGTTTGACTCCAATCGAAAAATGATGTCAACAGTCGTGGAAAAGGGAAATAGTCAGATGTTAGCGGTAAAAGGTGCTCCGGATATTTTGCTGGAACGTTGTAGCTCAATTATTTGGGAGGATAAAATAATCCCACTTACTGCCGGAATAAAAAGACAGGTTAGGATGGCTATTGAACAAATGGCTGGTCAGGCTTTGAGAAATCTCGGATTCGCCTATAAGGATTTAAGGGTAAACGAGATGATCGCTTCGGAAGAAGAAGCAGAGCATGAATTGATTTTTATTGGAATTGCCGGGATGATCGACCCTCCGAGGGAAGAGGTAAAAGAGGCGATTCGAAAGTGTAAACAGGCAGGAATTAAAACCATCATGATTACCGGTGATCATCAAACTACAGCTGTAGCGATTGCCAAACAGTTGAATATCTTGCCCTATAATGGTTTAACAGCAACCGGACAGGAAATATATTATATGTCCAATCAAGAGTTTATGGAGAAGGTCGAAGATATCTACGTCTACGCAAGAGTCTCACCTGAACATAAGTTAAGAATTGTCAAGGCGCTACAAGCGAGCGGACATGTAGTAGCTATGACGGGTGATGGGGTTAATGACGCTCCGGCAATAAAAGCTGCGGATATCGGCATCTCAATGGGTATTTCCGGAACCGACGTCGCTAAAGAGGCTTCCTCATTAATCTTAAGCGATGATAATTTTGCGACAATTGTTGCTGCCATTGAAGAGGGTAGAGGGATTTATGATAATATTCGAAAGTTTATCCGATATCTATTGGCTTCCAATGTTGGGGAGATCTTGACGATGTTTTTAGCAATGCTTGCTGGGTTGCCGATGCCGTTGGTTCCTATTCAAATTCTCTGGGTTAATCTAGTAACAGATGGTCTTCCGGCGATGGCCCTAGGTGTTGATCAAGCGGAAGAAGATATTATGAATAGACCCCCGCGCAATAGTCGAGAAAATGTCTTTGCCAGAGGATTGGGCTGGAAGATTATCAGCAGAGGCTTTTTGATCGGGTTAGTGACCTTAGCAGTATTTATTATTACTTTAAATAATAATCCGGCGGATTTGGTTAAAGCTCAGACGATGGCTTTCACTACCTTAGTAATGGCCCAATTAATCCATGTGTTTGATTGCCGTAGTGACTTTTCGATATTTAACAGGAATATTTTTGGCAATAAGTATCTGATTGCTGCTGTTTTATCCTCTCTGCTCCTACTTTTGGGTGTAATCTATTTAGAGCCTTTGCAGCCGATTTTTCGGACGGTAGGACTGGGAATTAATGATTGGTTCTTAATAACTTTAGCCGGATCGCTTCCCACTTTAACGTTTGCTGTTGGCAAACTGTTCTACCGTAGGGGCTATATTTTAAGAAAAGTTTAAGTGGCATTTACATCCTTCTTGTTATAAAATATTCAAAAGAGATTGATAGTCGATCTCTTTCTTGAAAATATAACAGGAAGGATTTATTATTAGATAATAGTAATAAGTTCTGACTAGCTAGCATATGAAAGGGCATGATATGATGTTATTTACCAAAATGCAAGGATTAGGCAATGATTTTGTGGTAACTGCTGAATATCTAGATCTTCCGGATGGGGTTGCCGAGTTGGCTATTAAGGTTTGTGATCGTCATTTTGGCGTCGGAGCGGATGGATTGGTCTTTATTTTGCCTTCAACAAAAGCCGATGTTCGGATGAGAATTTTCAATTCTGACGGCTCGGAGGCTGAGCAATGCGGGAATGCGATACGTTGCGTAGCTAAATACGTTTTTGAGCATCAAATAATTAGCAAACAATCGATCTCTATTGAAACCCAAGCTGGTATACAATGGGTGAAGCTTTTTTTCGAAAACGAGAAGATAGTAGAAAAAATAGAAGTTGATATGGGAGAGCCTATTCTTCAAGGGGAGTTAGTACCTACAGCCCTTTCGGGTGAAAAAATTGTTAATCAATCTCTAGAAATTGAAGGGAGAACATTTTATTTCACTGCTGTCTCCATGGGTAACCCACATGCGGTTATTTATGTGGATGATGCAACGAATTTTCAAATCGAAAAATGGGGACCATTGATAGAGACTCACCCAATGTTCCCTAAAAAAACTAACGTAGAGTTTGTTTCAGTTAAATCAGACAAAGAAATAGAAATGCGCGTATGGGAACGTGGCGGTGGGCAAACACTAGCTTGTGGCACAGGTGCCTGTGCAACTGGTGTAGCATCGGTTATTACCGGACAATCAGCAAGAGATGTTACTGTTCGTCTAAAAGGCGGGAACTTAAGGATTAACTGGAGTCAAGAGGATAATCGGGTCTATATGACTGGTGAGGCTAAAGAGGTTTTTACCGGCAAGTGGTTATAGAAGAGATATTTCACTAGGAGGCTTAATTATGGAGGAAACATATATTCAACAGTTGTTTGCTGAAAGAATTGGCGGAAATCAATATGGAAAAAGTAATGAAATTTATAAGTTTGAGAAAATTAAGCGGGCAAAAGCCGAAGCGAAAAGGAACTTCCCCGATGTTGAATTGCTAGATATGGGTGTAGGAGAACCTGACCAAAGAGCAGACGATCAAGTAATAGAGCAACTTTATCAGGAGGCTAAAAAGCCGGAAAATAGAGGTTACGCGGATAACGGTGGCAGAGATTTGAAGGTTGCCGCTGCTAATTATTTAAAAAACGTCTTTTCAGTTGAAGGTATTAACCCAGAGATTGAGGTGGTGCATGTAATAGGTGCAAAATCGGCTCTATCAATGCTCCCTAGTACATTTATTAATCCAGGTGATATAACTATTATGACTGTTCCCGGTTACCCGATTTTAGGAACACATACCAAGTGGCTGGGTGGCGAGGTTGTTAATCTGCCGTTAACAAAGGAAAACAATTTCTTGCCTGATCTGGATTCTTTGAATCAAGATACCTTGAAAAGAGCCAAACTGCTATATTTGAATTATCCTAACAATCCAACCGGTGCCAGCGCGACTACAGAATTTTTTGCCAAAGCTATTAAACTGGCGAAGGATAATAATATTATCATCGTTCACGACGCGGCATACGCAGCCTTAACCTTTGACGGAGTTCAGCCTTTTAGCTTCTTGTCTCTTCCTGGGGCTAAAGAGGTGGGGATTGAAATACATTCACTATCTAAATCCTATAATATGACCGGTTGGCGAATTGGTTTTGTGGCTGGAAACGAATTAATCGTTAAAGCCTTTGCTGATGTCAAGGATAACAATGATTCCGGCCAATTTTTAGCAATTCAGCAAGCGGCAGTATATGCGCTAAATAATCCGGCAATAACTAGAGCGACTGCCGATAAATATTCAAGAAGGCATAATCTGTTGATGAGTACCCTGAATGAAATGGGCTTTAACGCGCAAAAACCTAAAGGTTCTTTCTTTATGTACGTTGAGGCGCCGAAGGGAATTAAGAATGGTCAAAGATTCAATACGGCTGAGGATTTTTCGCAGTATTTAATCAAGGAAAAGTTAATTTCCACTGTTCCTTGGGATGATGCCGGAAGGTTCGTTCGCTTTTCCGTAACTTTTGTGGCTAAAGATGAAAACGATGAACTTCGCGTAATGCAGGAAATTAAAGTGAGATTGTCTTCAGTAGAATTTGAGTTTTAAGCTATTTGAACAAGAAGTCCACTATGGGGGATAACTTGTTGAAAATCTGGTATAATAGCACTAATCTGATGTCTGGCTTCTGATTCCCGACATCTGGTATAATGGATGTGATAAAATGATAAATAGTATGACGGGATATGGTAGGGCAGATACTACTATTCAGGGCTCGAAGATAACTATCGAAATCCGCTCAGTTAATCACCGATATTTAGAGTTAATGTTTAAAATGCCTAAGGATTTTTATAGCTTAGAGGATTCGATCAGAAAAATCTTGCAAGGGTACATTAAACGTGGCAGGGTGGATATCTTTGTTTCTCTCGATCTAGGGGAAAGTCCGAATAAAAAGCTGAATGTTGAGTGGGATTTGGTTAAGCAATACATAGAAGCTGGAAATGATTTATGCCAACGCTTTAATTTTAAAGGGCATTTAGAAGTAAAGGATATTCTGACGATACCTGAAATAGTGAACATTAGACAAGAGGTGCTTGAGGTCGGCAATTTGCAGGAAGAGTTATTAATTGCCGTTGAATTGGCAAGCAGAAATTTGCTGGAGATGCGGGCAACCGAGGGTAGCCATTTAGAGAAGGATTTGCTTTCTCGAATCCAAGATATGCAGGAAATTCTTCAAAATATTGAAGTAAAATCGCCGCTTGTTGTTGAGGAATATCGGACCAAGCTGCATAATAGAGTAACGGAATGGTTAGCTGGTTTAGTAGATATAGATGAGGCTAGACTTTTGAATGAGGTAGCCTTTTTCACAGATAAAGCAAGTATTGCTGAGGAAATAACCAGATTAAGAAGTCACTTTCAGCAATTTGCGACAATTCTTAAGCAAGATGAACCGGTAGGCCGAAAATTGGATTTCTTAATTCAAGAAATGAATAGAGAGGTTAATACAATTGGTTCGAAGGCCAATAATATTAACTTAAGCCAGTTTGTGGTTGAATTAAAAAGCGAACTGGAAAAGCTGCGAGAACAAGTTCAAAATGTGGAGTAAAGATTATTTGAAATATATTATCTGGAGGATAAAATGTCGATTAAATTAATAAATATTGGCTTTGGAAACATTGCTTCTGCAAATCGAATTATTTCCGTAGTAAGTCCAGAGTCTGCACCCATCAAGCGAATTATTCAAGAAGCCAGAGATCGAGGCATGCTTATTGATGCAACATATGGCAGGAGAACAAGAGCAGTTATTATTACTGATAGTGACCATGTAATTCTCTCTGCTGTACATCCGGAAACAGTTGCTCTTCGGATGGCTTCCAAGGACGATTTAGGTGAAGATTAATAGGAGTGTAAAGCGATGTTTGGACAAAAAGGGTTGTTAATTGTTTTATCTGGTCCCTCAGGAGTTGGCAAGGGTACCGTTTGTAAAGAACTTCTTAAGCAACAAGCGGACATAATTTACTCCGTTTCTGCTACGACCAGAGAGCCGAGGGTAGGAGAGGTGGAGGGTATTAATTACTTTTTTAAACCTCGAGAGCAGTTTGATATGATGATTAAAAATGATCAATTGTTGGAATGGGCTGAATATGTTGGCAACTATTACGGAACGCCTCGGAGCTTTGTTGAGGAGACGATTGAGCAGAGTAAGGACGTTATCCTAGAGATCGAGGTACAGGGAGCATTGAAGGTTAAAGAAAAATATTCGGAAGGAATATTTATTTTCTTAATGCCACCATCCTTTAATGAGTTAAAAAGCCGGATTTCTTTGCGAGGCACTGAAACAGCAGAAACTCTTTTAAGTAGAATGAACGTAGCAAAGGATGAGCTGGCAATGATGAAACATTATGACTATGCTGTAGTAAATGATCAAGTTCAGAGCGCTGTTGAAAGAATTCAAGCTATTGTTACTGCTGAGCGTTTAAAAAAAGAACGGGTTTTACCATATTATGAACAATGGCTAAAGGAGGAATTGTAATGCTTTATCCGTCAATCGATAAATTGCTGGAAATGAGTGACAGTAAGTACACGTTAGTAATTGCCGCTTCAAGAAGAGCCAGAGTAATTAAAGATGGCGATCCTTTATTACTCGCCAAAACAAAATCTTATAAATTTGTAGGCATGGCATTGGAAGAGTTTTATCAGGGACAAATAATCATTGAGAAAAAGTAAAGAAAATTGTAACATTAATATAACAACCCATGCTGGTTGTTATTTTTTTCTAGTACGTTGAAGTGGAGGAGGCATAATTTTGGACAAAAAAAATATTATTGTCGGTATAACAGGCGGAATAGCGGCCTATAAATCCGCATACTTAGTCAGCCAATTAGTCAAGAAGGGGGCTAATGTTCAGGTAATTATGACACCTTCGGCCTGCCAATTTATCACCCCATTAACTCTTCAAGCTTTATCGAAAAATCCTGTTCTTACAGATACTTTTGCAGAAGCGAATCCGAAGAATATTACGCATATCTCTACAGCTGATAATGCTGATTTAGTAATAATTGCACCTGCAACCGCCAATATAATTGGGAAAATGGCTAATGGGATTGCTGATGATCTTTTAACTACGACATTATTAGCTGTTAAGGCACCGATTTTTGTTGCCCCAGCGATGAATGTCAATATGTACTTTCATCCGAGTGTGCAGGCAAATATTAAAAAGCTGAGCGAGTGGGGTATCCACTTCATCGAGCCGACAGAAGGTAGGTTGGCTGAAGGCTATGAAGGAAAAGGAAGAATGAGAGAGCCTGAGGAAATCGCTAATGTTCTTGAAAATTATTTCCTCGCTGATCAAGATCTACGGGGTAAAAGATTTTTAATTACAGCAGGTGCTACTCAGGAAAAAATTGACCCGATTCGTTATTTAACTAATAGATCGACAGGGAAAATGGGCTACGCGCTGGCTGAAGCCGCTATTGAGCGGGGCGCAGAAGTAATTCTAGTATCCGGAAAGACGTATCTTACTCCGCCGATTAAGGCTAGGTTTATTTCGGTTGAATCGGCTGAAGAAATGTTTCAAGCTGTAATTGCCAACATGACAAATGCTGATGTAATAATCAAAGCTGCTGCGGTTGCTGATTACCGACCAAAAGAGGTATATCCAGAAAAATTCAAAAAAACCTCAGGGCCTTGGCTGATAGAAATGGAGCGAACAAGGGATATTGCTTTAGAAGTTGGGCAACGGAAAAGCAGTGAGCAATTTTTAGTGGGATTTGCAGCAGAATCCAGCCAATTAATAGAAAGGGCTCAAAACAAGTTGCTTAACAAAAAAATGAATATGATTGTCGCCAACTATCTTGACGAGGGGTTTGCCGGGGAGACTAATATAGCAACAATTTTGACTGATCAAGGTGAGAAAAAAGAGTTTGCCGAAATGAAAAAAAAGGATTTAGCGAAGCTAATTATAACTGAAATAGCTTCTCGATTAGCCAAAAACTAGGGGGGATGCTTGTGTTTGCAACGGTCGTGATAGACATACCCGATCTCAATCATCGGGGATTTGATTATTTGATCCCTCCAGCTATAGCGCCAACCTTAGCAATTGGTTGTCGAGTTCTAGTTCCACTAGGCTCTAGAACAACGCAAGGATATGTTATTGATATTAAGTCCTCAACAGAATTGGCTGATGATAAACAAATAAAGCCGTTAAAAGAAAATCTAGATCTTGTTCCCTATCTAAATAATGAATTAATTGAACTGGCCAAATGGATGAGTAACACCTATGCCGGAAGTTTATTTAAAGTCCTGCAGCAACTTCTTCCAGCCGGTCTAAAAACTAAGGTTCAGCATTATCTCTCAGTATCAAGTAATCTCGATCATCAGAACCTGTCTCCGCCGGAGAATCAAATTTTGGACTATGTGGTTAAGAAGCAGCCATTATTAAAGACAAGTCTGCAAAAACATTTTCCGAATCAAGAAGAGCTTATTTCTGCTTTGCTCAAAAACGGGTATTTATTAATCGAGGATGATTTTAAGGATAAGGAGTCAAGGAAAAAGTTAACTTTTGTGAAATTGCGGCTTTCCGGTCAGGAGCTTTTGCAAGAAATTGCCGAACTGTCTAAGCAAGCCAAAAAACAGCTGCAAATAATCGATTTTTTTCAGTCTAATAAGCTGAAGGAATATGAGCTTACCACATTAATAGCCGAATTAAAGACAACTCGTTCTACGGTTAATGAATTGGTCAAGAAAGGATTTCTTTCTTTTGCGGAAACGGACATTTCCCGAGACCCCTATAAAAACCGAGAATTTGCCGATAAACAAGTGGAACTGAATAGTTTACAACAGAATGTTTTGGCTAAACTGGAAAGAGCGATAGCCGAGCAAAACTCCCAGCCGTTTTTATTGCATGGTGTTACCGGCAGCGGCAAAACAGAGATCTATCTTAACGCTATTCAGTATGTTTTAAATCAGGGGAGCGATTCCGTTTTATTAGTACCTGAAATCTCGCTAACTCCGCAAATGGTTGAACGGTTCAAAGGTCGGTTCGGGACAAATGTGGCAGTATTGCACAGCAGGCTATCTCCCGGTGAAAAGCTTGATGAGTGGAGAAAAATCCATCTTGGACAGGCAAAAATCGCTATTGGGGCTAGGTCAGCTATCTTTGCTCCTTTTCGGAAGCTGGGGCTGATTATTATTGATGAAGAACACGAAAGCTCCTATAAGCAGGAGGAACATCCAAAGTATCACGCCCGGGATATTGCAATATGGCGAGCAAAATATAATAAGGCAGCAGCCGTATTTGGCAGTGCAACTCCAGCTTTAGAATCATACTATCAAGCAAAATCCGGCAGCTATAAGTTACTAGAAATGCCTAATCGGGTAATGGGCAGATCAATGCCCGCAGTTCACTTAATAGATATGCGCGAGGAACTGCGTTCAGGCAATCGATCGATGTTTAGCAGGAAATTGCAGTCCGAGCTGGAGAGTAGACTGGAAAAAAAAGAGCAAGTAGTCCTTTTTTTGAACCGACGGGGTTTTTCGACTTTTGTTATGTGTCGGACGTGTGGGTATGTTATTAAATGCCCTCATTGTGAAATATCTTTAACATATCATCAAACAAATAAGGTTTTACGTTGTCATTATTGTGGGCATGCTGAGAATGAGCCTCAGCTTTGTCCGGAGTGCGGCAGTAAACATATTAGGTTTTTCGGTACAGGAACCCAAAGAGTTGAACAGGAGCTTGCTTCAAGGTTCCCGGGAATTCGGGTTCTGCGAATGGATGTTGATACGACAAGTAAAAAGGGAGCGCATGAAAAGCTGCTAAATTCTTTTAAGAGGGAAGAGGCAGATATCTTACTGGGAACGCAGATGATTGCCAAAGGGCTAGACTTCCCAAAGGTTACTTTGGTGGGAGTAATCGCCGCTGATACCTTGCTAAAACTTCCGGATTTTCGAGCGGCAGAGCGGACTTTTCAGCTCCTTACGCAGGTTTCTGGGAGAGCTGGCAGGCACAATCTTGCGGGAGATGTGGTAATCCAAACTTATGATCCGGAGCATTATAGCATTCAGCTAGCCAGCGAGCATGATTATCTTTCTTTTTTTAGTAAAGAATTAGAGCAGAGGAAGTTAATGTCCTATCCTCCCTTTAAGAGCTTGGTCATGATCCATTTTTCTCACCCCGAGCTAACTAAATTGATGAGATCTAGCGCATCTTTTGTAAGTGAAATTAAAAAACTGCTTACTCATGATACAGAAATAATTGGACCAGTTGCAGCGCCTATTTCACGGATAAAAGATAGATATAGATTTCAATGCATGATAAAATATACTGATAAAGTGGATATTATGCCACAAATTAAACAAACAATTAATTATTTGCAGAACGAGATAAGAGACCGTCAACTATTAATTAGCGTTGATGTAGACCCCTACACTTTAATGTAAGGGGATATTCCAAGGAAGTAGGAATGTTTTTTGAGAGAGGATGAAGTAAATGGCAATTCGAATTATAATCAAGGATAACGACCCCTTGCTCAGAGAGACTTCTAAACCAGTGAGCGAGATAACACCAAGAATTCATAAGCTCTTGGATGATATGGCACAAACGATGTATGACGCAGCCGGAGTCGGGTTAGCTGCTCCGCAAATATCAGTTTTGAAAAGGATTGTTGTTATTGATATTGGTGAGGGATTAATAGAATTAATCAATCCGGAAATAATTAGTTTAGAAGGCGAGCAGGAGGGCCCAGAGGGCTGTCTAAGCGTACCGAGTCTTCTAGGTAAGGTTAAGAGGGCAGACTTTGTGATCGTAAAAGCTCTTGACCGGAATGGCTCGGAGATTTCCATTGAAGCTACAGGCTTTCTGGCAAGAGCTATTCAGCATGAGGTTGACCACTTAAATGGAATCTTATTTACAGACTTAACTGAAGAATACTATGAACAAGAAAATGCAAATAGTTGAAGCTGATTCGCCTTAGTTAAAAAATATTAATAGGGAGTCGTTGCGAATGCGCATTGTCTTTATGGGCACCCCGGAGTTTGCGGTGCCTTCCTTACAAAAATTAATTAATACAGGCTACAACGTGGTAGGTGTCGTTACCCAACCTGATCGCCCAAAAGGAAGAAAACAACTGTTAACTAAGTCTCCGATAAAAATAGCTGCTGAAGAAAATGGAATAGCAGTATATCAACCGGAAAAAATAAGAGCTCAGGAAGCTATTAAACGGGTATTAGAATGGGAGCCGGATCTAATAATAACTGCAGCATATGGTCAAATAATTCCAACTGAGTTATTAGTGACGCCAAAATACAAAGCCATAAATGTTCATGCCTCTCTATTGCCTAAATTCAGAGGTGCTGCTCCGATCCATCAAAGCATTATTCAAGGAGAGCAGGAGACGGGCATAACAATAATGTATATGGTCAAGGAGTTAGATGCTGGGGATATTTTAACTGTTGCCAAAGTGCCGATTAATGATAGCGATAACGTTGCTACCCTTCATGATAAATTGTCCGAGGTCGGATCAAGTTTACTATTAGAAACCCTTAAGAAGATCATTAAGGGGGAGATTAATCCTCTGCCACAGGATCAAAAGCTTGTAACATTTGCTCCCAGTTTAAAAAGAGAAGATGAATTGGTTAAATGGGATAAAAGTCCTCGAGAGATCTTTAATCAAGTGCGAGGTTTAAATCCTTGGCCGGTTGCCTTTACATATTACAAAAACGAGGTATTTAAGCTGTGGCAGGTTCGTCCAGTGAACTATGACCACCAACAAGAACCAGGGACTATTCTAGAAGCGGATAAAGAGAGACTAACAGTAGCTACTAAGGGTGGCGCTGTAGATTTACTTGAGGTCCAGCCTGCGGGTAGAAAAAAAATGGATATTGCTGCCTTTCTGCAAGGCACTGTGATAAAAGTAGGAGAAAAAATGGGTGAAGAAAATGTCGAAAGCAAAAACAGCTAGAGAACTCGCATTAGATGTCTTGATGAAGGTTGAGCAAGAAAAAGCCTACAGTAACTTGCAGCTAAATCAGGAGCTGAAAAAATTCCAGCTTTCTAGAGCGGATGTCAGCTTTGCTACAGAGATAATCTATGGAAGTATTCAGCGTCAAAAAACACTTGATTGGATTATTAACCAATATATAAAAAAGAAGATTAGCAGTCTTGAGCCTTGGGTGAGGAGTTTATTGCGTTTGAGTCTCTATCAAATATATTATTTAGACAAGGTTCCCGCCCACGCTGTTGTAAATGAGGCTGTAAATATCGCCAACATTCGAGGGCATAAAGGTATATCTGGTTTTGTTAATGGAGTATTAAGGAATATTCTTCGCAATCTAGATTCCATCAGCATTCCTGCCGATCTAGCTGATTATCAGCGAATAGCTCTTCAGCACTCTCATCCGGAATGGATGGTAAAGCGATTTATAGCCAGTTATGGATCAGATACGGCAGAGGCGATTTGTCAAGCAAATAATCTAGCTCCATATCATTCAATTAGAGTTAACTTACTAAAAACGACTAGGGAAGAACTGATTAGCCTTCTCCAAGAGAGCTTAGGTGAAGTCGGAGAAATTACCCCCTCTCCGTTATCTAAGCAAGGGATTAGAATCAAAGGGGGAGGGAATCTTGCTCTATCTGAACTGCATAAATTAGGCTATTTTACGATCCAGGACGAAAGCTCAATGCTAGTGGCCGATGTGTTAGATCCTCAACCGGAAATGGTTGTTTTAGATGCAGCGGCAGCACCGGGCGGGAAGACTACCCATCTTGCAGAAAAAATGGGGAATAAAGGGCGGATAATTGCCGTAGATTTGCATCAGCACAAAATTAAGTTGATAGAAGCTCAAAGTAAGCGTCTAGGACTAAGTATTATCGAAACAGTGACAGCGGATGCTCGAATAATAAATCAGCAGTATGGACAAATATTTGATCGAATTCTCTTAGATGCACCATGCTCAGGATTAGGAGTTATCAGGCGCAAACCTGATTTGAAATGGTCTAAAATAGCAGAGGATATTGCTTCTCTGGTCAAAATACAGCAGGAATTGCTAAATGCTGTTGCCCCGTTGTTAAAAAAAGGCGGCGTACTGGTTTATAGTACCTGTACACTAACAAATGAGGAAAATCAGCAAATAGTAAACAACTTCGTCGCCAAAAACTCTGGATTTCGGCTCGACCAGTCACTTGAAGCTTTTCTGCCTGAGGTCGTCACCAAAAAAATTACCACAACAGGTGGCATGATTCAGCTTTTACCGCAGCACTTTCAGACAGATGGCTTCTTTATAAGTAGAATAATTAGGACAGAATAGAGGTTGTGACAACAATGGATGGAGATTGCCTTTTAGATAAAAAGCTGAATGCTAATGACTTAACATTGACCGATTGGGCTGATTGGTTGAAGGAAAACGGTCAAGCTGTCTTTCGAGCTAAACAAATATTTACCTGGATTTACGAAAAACGGATTGCCTCTTTTGAAGAAATGACTAATTTGTCCAAAGAGCTGCGGGAGATGCTGTCCGAACATTTTGTACTTGAGCATCTGCGAATTCTAAACAAGCATCTTTCTGAGGATGGCACAGTGAAGTTTTTATTTAGCTTGGATGATGGACATGCAATCGAAACAGTGCTGATGACTCACGAGTATGGAATTAGCGTTTGTGTAACTACTCAGGTAGGCTGCAAAATGGGATGTTCTTTTTGCGCATCAACCTTAGGTGGATTGTTGAGAAATCTTACTGCTGGCGAAATAGTTTCTCAAGTTCTCACAGTCCAAAAATATTTGGATAATCAAGACGAACAGGGACGGGTAAGTAGTATTGTAGTAATGGGTACTGGAGAGCCCTTTGATAATTTTGCACCAACTCTTAAATTTATCTCCATTATTAATGATCAGCTCGGCTTAAACATCGGTTCGCGGCATATTACTATTTCCACAAGTGGTGTAATTCCGAATATCTATCATTTTTCGGATTTGCACATGCAGGTAGGCTTGGCAATCTCTTTACATGCTCCTACTGATGATTTGAGAAGCAGTCTAATGCCGATAAATAGGAAATATCCATTAGCAGAATTAATTAAGGCTTGTAAGTATTATATTTCTGTCACGAATAGAAGAATTACCTTTGAATATGCTTTAATGGGAGGAATTAATGATCAGGATCAGCATGCCAAACAATTAGCAGAATTGCTTAAAGGCATCAATTGTCATGTAAATTTAATTCCTGTAAACTTTGTACCAGAAAAAAATTTCGTGCGAACAAGTAAAAAACAGATTCATAATTTTAAAAGAATTTTAGAAAAGTATCAAGTTAATGTTACTATCAGGAGAGAACAGGGTGGGGACATCGAAGCTGCCTGTGGTCAACTGCGGGCAAAACATATAGAAAAAGAATTTAAGTTATGAGGTGAGAGCTTTGTTAGCTGCGGTTCGTTCAGATGTTGGGAAAATACGAAAAATTAACGAGGATTTTACTTTCCTTAGTAATCTTTACAGCAACGGGAAACTACTTGCGATATTAGCTGATGGCATGGGGGGTCATCTTGCTGGTGAGGTAGCTAGTAAAATTGCTGTGGAAACTATACTTTCAGAAATTGATCCTCTGGTAAGTAGTAATTTTTCTATTGAGCAAATGGGTGAAAGATTAAAAGAGGCGATAATTACAGCGAATTCTAAAGTATATGAATATTCTATTGAAAATGATGGCTGCAAAGGGATGGGGACTACGGTTGTTACGGCAATTATTAGCCAAGAAGGGGTTCTGCTGGCGCACATCGGGGATAGTCGAGCATATATAATTGACCAGAAGCGAATTAAACAGCTAACTAATGATCATTCTTTAGTAAATGAATTGTTGAGAAATGGTCAAATAACAATTGAAGAAGCAATAGACCATCCTCAGAAAAACATTTTAACCAGAGCGCTAGGTACCGATAAAAAAGTAGAAATAGATCTATCATATATTAACTGGGAAAATAAGGATACTTTAGTTTTGTGCTCGGACGGCTTAACTAATCAGATAACTGATCAGCGGATCTTTACTGAGGTTCACAACAACCACTCCGTAGAAGAACTGGCGAATGGTTTGCTAACTTTAGCAAATGAAGCCGGCGGTGATGATAACATCTCAATTATTGTAGTTCGCAATGAAGAGGGCTAGGAAGAAAGGGGTACCCGCCGGGTACAACGATCATATTCCAGCTCGGGAGTGAGTCGACGAAGTAGGAATATTATGATAAATGAGGTGAACTAGATGATTGGAAAAGTTCTAGGTAATAGATATGAGATTCTGAAAAAAATCGGCGGCGGCGGTATGGCGGAGGTTTACAAAGCTTACGACCGGGCGTTAGATCGTGATGTCGCAGTTAAGCTTTTGCATCAGCAATACGTCAATGATAATGATTTCGTCAAAAGATTCAAAAGAGAGGCAAACTCCGTTGCCAGCTTATCTCACCAAAATGTAGTAGAAATATATGACGTTGGCGAAGAAAAGAATCTTTATTATATAATTATGGAATATATCGAGGGCTATACCCTAAAGGAACTTATAGTAAAAAGAGGTAGATTGTCAGTAAAAAAAGCTGTACAGATTGCCAAAAAAATCTGTTCAGCCTTGGAACACGCTCATGAGCACAAGATTGTTCATCGGGATATTAAGCCTCACAATATCTTAATAGGCTTAAATGGGGAAGTCAAAGTTACAGATTTCGGGATCGCTAGAGCGGTTTCTCAGGCGACAATAACTCATACCGGATCAGTCCTAGGTTCAGTTCATTACCTATCCCCTGAACAGGCAAGGGGAGGCTATACTGATGAAAAATCGGACATTTATTCAATAGGAATAGTTTTATATGAAATGCTGACTGGAACTTTGCCTTTTTCTGGAGATAGCCCGATTACAATTGTACTAAAACACTTGCAGGACGATTATATTCATCCCAAGCAAATAGAAGGAAGTATCCCCCAAAGCGTTGAGAATGTTATTTTGCGCGCCTTGGTTAAGGATCCCAGTAAACGTTATTCATCTGCGAAAGAGCTGTTAGTTGATTTAGATACGGTTTTTGACCCCGGAAGAATTAACGAGCCCAAATACAAAATACCTGTGGAGATCAATGAGGACGAGCAGAACACGATGGTTATCCCGCGACTTGCCAATAATCAATTGCTTGAGGATGATCATGACGAAGAACAGGAAAAATCCAAGCTATGGACTTGGCTACCGACAGTCTTAATCATCTTTTCTTTAGTTTTTGTTGGCGTATTTGGCTTCCAGTTTATCCAGAAAAAATTTGTTGTGCCGGAAGTTGAAATCCCACTGTTAGAGGGAAAACTAAAAGATGAGGCAATCGCGGAGTTAGACAAGCTTAAGTTAGAGCACACTATAGTCCAGAAGAGTGATCAAGTAGTAAAGGAAGGCTATATAATTAAACAAACCCCTATCCAAGGCAGCAATGTTAAGGCTAGCCAGGTTGTGACCTTATATGTTAGCTTAGGAAAGGAAAAGTTGCCAATGCCTGATGTGACTCAGAAGCAAACCAGTCAGGCAGAGTTCCTGCTCAGGCAGGCCGGCTTTAAAGATATAAAAATAATTGAGTCATATAGTGAAGACGTAAGTAGTGGACTTATTTTTAATCAGCAGCCGCTAGCTGACAAATTGGTAGTACCGGGAGAAGAGCAGATCATCCTGTTTGTTAGTAAAGGCAAAGAGAATTTTCTGATGCCTGATTTGATTGGCAAGTCCGAAGATGAAGCAAAAGCTATCCTTTTAACCTGGGGATTGGAAATAGGTAAGCTGGAATATGACTTTACTTTTGAACAGCCGAAGGACAAGGTCTATCGTCAGTTTCCTTATGAGCCTAATCGAGAGGTGACTGCCGGAGATAAGGTTGATCTATCGATCAGCCAAGGATACCCGAAGCAAGCCAAGAGCATTTATAGTGATGTTTTAGTAATTCTTGATGATAGTGAGCAGGCAGAAATAACGATAATAGTTCAAGATGCCCGGGAAAAAGATATAACCGTGATAAAAGAAACGATTAGTGGGACAAAGCATTATCCCTCAATTGAACTGGTCTTAATGCCCGATAAATATGGCTTTATAACGGTATATAAAAACGATAAGCTTTACTCTACCAAATCTGTGCAATATTATTGAGGAAAAGGAGGGCGAATATGCCAGAAGGACAAATAGTCCGAGGATTAAGCAGCTTTTACTATGTTGAAGCTAACAATCAGGTTTTGGAATGCAAGGCTAGAGGTATCTTTAAATTACGAAAAGAAGCACCTCTTGTCGGCGATTATGTAACCTTTGAAATAGTTAATGAAAAACAAGGGCTTATTTCTGCAATCAAGCCAAGAAAATCGGAGTTGCTTCGTCCGCCAATAAGTAATGTGGATCAGGTCATCTTAGTTTTTTCTGTTGAAGAACCCAAGTTTAACCAACAACTACTAGATAAATTTTTGGTGCATGTAGAGAAGGCGAATATAAAACCAATAATTTGCCTAACGAAAAATGACCTAAGAGCCGATCAGGATTTTGCGATTGAAGCAGTCCAAGAACTGTATCAAGGGATTGGCTATCATGTTATAAAAACAGACATCAGCGGTCAGGGATTAACTCAACTTAGAGAATTGTTGAAGGATAGAATCTCAGTTTTTGCCGGACAATCTGGAGTAGGGAAATCGACACTATTAAACTCCTTGCTTCCAAGTCCAATTCTGGAGACCGCAGCGATCAGCATTAAGCTTGGCAGAGGGAAGCATACTACACGGGAGACTCAGCTTATTCACTTAATAGGTGGTGGGATGGTCGCTGATACACCTGGTTTTAGTCAGCTGGATTTTCAGGGAATCATGCCTGATGAACTTGGTCAATATTTTATCGAATTTAGTAAATGGCTTGGCAAGTGCCGTTTTCGAGGTTGTCAACACAACAACGAACCGGGCTGCGCTATTAAGGAAGCTGTAAAAACTAATGAAATAGCTTCTTTACGCTATCAGCATTATCAAGAGTTCCTTGAAGAGATAAAAGAAAGAGAACAAAATAAGTGGAGGTAATTACTTGTGATAAAAGTTGCACCATCGATACTCTCAGCTAATTTTGCCAAGCTGGGTGAAGAAATAAGTTCTTTAGAACAAGGGGGAGCCGATTTAGTCCATGTCGATGTAATGGATGGAAGCTTTGTACCGAATATTACAATTGGCCCTTTAGTCGTTGAAGCTATCAAGCCTGTTACTCAATTACCGTTAGATGTTCACTTAATGATTGACAAACCTGATCAGTACATTGAAAGCTTTATAAAAGCCGGTGCTGACATCATTACCGTTCACGCCGAAGCTACTAATCATTTGCACCGAACAGTTCATCTAATAAAAAGCTTGGGTGCTAAAGCATCCGTTGCTTTAAATCCGGCAACTCCACTAAACGTTTTGGATTTTCTTTTGCCAAATTTAGACATGGTTTTGCTGATGACAGTTAACCCTGGTTTTGGAGGACAGGCCTTCATAGCATCTATAATCCCTAAAATTCAAGCCTTGAGGGAAAGAATCAATCAGCAAAATTTGCATATCGACATTGAAGTTGACGGTGGCATCAACATCCAGACCAGTAAGCTCGTCAGAAACGCTGGTGCGAATGTCTTAGTTGCCGGCTCCTATGTTTTTTCCTCAGCAAACAGAACAGCAGCAATCGCCAGCTTAAAAGAATAGTATTGGAGATATTAGTCCTATACTACTTCCTAATATTTGGATAAAGCTAGTCCTAATGAATCATTTTCGGATCATTTTCACAAGAAAATATTGTATATTTTCTTTTGTTGTATTACAATCGAAACATCTTAACACGTAAAAATAAGTCGAATATTATCAGAAAAAGGCAAAACCGCCGTAAGACGGTGACGCAAAGCCATGGGTCTTAAGTCAGATATTTTTAATAAAATTTTCTGACCAGATCGCCAGGTTTCCTGAAAAATAATCAGTCCAGGTCAACCCAGCAAACACAGATGAGTCTTCGTACCTAAGTGAAGCTGTCTATGAACCTTGACTAATGAGGAACCTGCCCCTAAGTGCTATTGCACTTAGGGGCTTTTTTGCCCCCTGAAATAGAAA
>Ga0209347_1001173_pt1 | contig 46993 bp, 33 predicted proteins | sample AutmiccommuBRH23_FD_187382 | JGI IMG/M metagenome (GOLD analysis project Ga0209347, IMG submission 187382) | Deep subsurface microbial communities from Mt. Terri, Switzerland - Autotrophic microbial communities BRH/23 (SPAdes) (version 2) | ecosystem: Environmental > Aquatic > Deep subsurface >... | reverse complement strand
CTGAACACCGTGTCGGCGGCGCTGGACACCCCGACGCTGATCGACCTGAACGGGGCCGTCGACCTCGAGCGGAACACGCCGCGGGCGGCGGCGGAGGCGTTCGCCGAGGCCAACGACCTCACCGCCGGCATCGAGCCCTCGGGAACCGGTTCGCTGGTGATCGGCGCAGCCAACTTCAGTGAGAACGAGATCCTGGCCCACCTGTACCGCATCGCGCTCGAGGCCGCGGGATTCACCGCGACGGTCCAGGAGATCGGCAACCGCGAGCTCTACGAGCCGGCGCTGGAGAACGGCGACATCGACGTCGTGCCGGAGTACGCCGCGACCATGGCCGACTTCCTCAACGGCAAGGTGAACGGGCCCGACGCGGAGCCGGTCTCCTCGCCCGACCTGGAGCAGACGGTCGAGGCGTTGCGTGAGCTGGGCGACGAGGTGGGGCTCGTCTTCGGCGAGGCGTCCTCAGCCCAGGACCAGAACGCCTTCGCCGTGACCGAGGAGTTCGCCGAGGCCTACGGGGTGACGACCCTGTCCGATCTGGCGGAGAAGTGCTCGGGCGCCGAGACCGTGCTCGGCGGGCCCCCGGAGTGCCCGCAGCGCGACAAGTGCCAGGCGGGGCTGGAGGATGTGTACGGCTTCCAGGCGGGATCGTTCAGCTCGCTGGACGCGGGGGGCCCGCAGACCAAGCAGGCGCTGCGCAACGGCACCATCAGCGTCGGGCTGGTGTTCTCCTCCGACGCAGCGCTCGCCGCCGACTGAGCACCGCCGACTGAGCATCGCCGACTGAGCGCCGCCCGGGCCACGACCTCGTAGCCCGGGCGGTGCCTCGCGAAGCGGTCAGTGCTCCTTGTTCTCCTTGGCGGCCTTCACCTCGGCGACGATCTTGTCCACCAGGTGCGAGGGGACCACGTCGTAGTGGTCGTGCACGGCGGTGAACGTGCCGCGCCCGCCGGTGAGCGACCGCAGGTCGGCGACGTAGCGGCGGATCTCCGAGTCCGGCACGAGGGCCTGGATCTCGCTGCGGCCGTCGTCCAGCGCGGTGGTTCCCGCGATCCGGCCGCGGCGGGACGACAGGTCGCCCATCACGTCGCCCTGGAGCGCCATCGGGACCCGCACCGTGACCATGGACACGGGCTCGAGCACCTGCGACCCACCCTTGGCCAGCGCCTCCTTGAGCCCGATGGACGCCGCCGTGCGGAAGGCCATGTCCGAGGAGTCCACCGGGTGGAACTTGCCCTCGTAGACCTCCACCCGGACGTCGACCACCGGGAAGCCGTGCAGGCCGCCCCCGGACATCGCCTCGAACACGCCCTTCTCCACCGCGGGGATGTAGTTGCGGGGGATCGCACCGCCGACGATCGAGTCGACGAACTCCGACCCCTCACCGCGCGGGGCGGGGCTGACGCGCAGCTGGCAGACGGCGTACTGCCCGTGCCCGCCCGACTGCTTCTTCAGCTTGCCCTCGGCCTCGACCTCCTTGGCGATCGTCTCGCGGTAGGTGATCTGCACGTCCTCGGTGGTGACGTTGACGCCGAACTTCCGGGCGAGCCGCTCCAGGGCCACCGCGATGTGGGTGTCGCCGGTGCCACGCAGGATCGTCTGCCCCGAGTCCACGGCCCGGTCGATGACGAGCGTCGGGTCCTCCCCGACCAAGCGCTGGAGGGCGCTGGAGAGCTTGTCGTCGTCGGCCTGGGTGAGGGGCTTGAGTGCTAGGGCGTACGGGGTCGGCCGTGGCTCGGGCCCGGCGACGTACACCTTCACCCCCTTCTTGGCCAGGGTCGAGCCGGTGGGCGTGGACGCCAGCTTGGCGACCGCTCCGATGTCGCCCGCCACCACCTGGTCGGCCGGCAGGTGCTCCTTGCCGCGCAGGTGGAACATCCCGTGGAGCCGCTCCTCGGTGCCCGTGGTCGCATTGACCAACCGGTCCTCGTTCTTCACCGTGCCGGAGAGCACCTTGAAGAGCGAGACCTGGCCCACGAACGGGTCGGCGACGGTGCGGAACACGTACAGCAGGGGGTCGCCTGCGGGGTCCGCGGCGACCTCGGTCTCCGGGCCGTCGGGGGTACCGGCGTGGACGGTCACCGGCCGGTCGGCCGGCGACGGGCCCAGCTCGCACAGGAAGTCGGCGAGGCGGTCGATGCCCACGCCGGTCTGCGTGGAGCCGACCAGCACCGGGAACTCGGCGCAGTCGCGCACCTCGTGCTTGAGGGCCGTGCCGAGCTCGTCGGCCGAGGGCATCTCGCCGGACAGGTAGCGCTCGAGCTGCTCGTCGTCGCCGGAGACGATCTCCTCGGCGACCTCCTCGTGGACGCGCTGCTCCTCGGCCGCGACGTCGTCGGGCAGGGGCTCGGTGTGGTGCTTGCCGTCCGGGTCGTAGGCGAAGCCGGTGTCGGAGAGCACGTCCGCGATCCCGCGGAACGCCTCCTCCTCCCCGATGGGGAGCTCGAGCGGGACGATTCCGGCGCCGAAGATCTCGCGCAGCTGGGCGAGGACCCGGTGGAAGTCGGCGCGCGGCTTGTCCTCCTTGGTGAGGAAGATCATCCGGGGGATGCCGGCCTCGACGCACTGCTGCCAGACGATCTCGGTCCCCACCTCGACGCCGTCCACGGCGCTGACCACCACGAGGGCGAGGTCCGCGACCGCGAGGGCCGCGTCCACCCCACCGGCGAAGTCGGCGTAGCCGGGGGTGTCGATCAGGTTGATGCGGTAGGCGCGGCCGTCAGGGGCCGTCCATTGAAAGGGGGCAACCGCCGGCGAGAGCGAGATCCCGCGCTTGGTCTCCTCGGGCTCGGTGTCGCACACCGTGGTGCCCTCTTCGACGCGGCCCATCCGGGGGATGACGCCGGCGCGGTGCAGCAAGGCCTCAGCCAAGCTCGTCTTGCCGGCGCCGCTATGGCCCACCAGGGCCACGTTTCGGATGGTTGGCGTCTGTGCCGTGTCCATGTGCGGTTCTCCCTCGTTGGAGTGGCCCTTGCCGTGCAGGCTAGTCAAGCGCAAGCCGGAGGGGTACAGGACCAACGTCGGACGACAGATCCGGCGGCGGGTCGGAGCCCGCGCCGGCCCTGTGAGCAGCGCCACACCGGCGAGCCCGCCAGGGGCCCCGTGCGGCGGCTCCCCGGCCCCGGACGCAGGGCAGTCTCTACCGACATCGAGGGGTGGGGGCGCTAAGATGGCGGCACCGTGGGAGCGCTCTCGCACCGACCGGCTGCGGCCGCTCGGCCGACAGGCAGCCTCGGCGCCATGACCGAAGATCACGAGAGGGCTCCCCTCATGCGTTACGGCCGTTTCGACGACGAAAACCGCGAGTACGTCATCACGACGCCGCACACTCCGTACCCGTGGATCAACTACCTCGGCTCGCAGGAGTTCTTCTCGCTCATCTCCCACCAGGCCGGCGGGTACTCGTTCTACCGCGACGCGCGGATGCGCCGTCTCACGCGGTACCGCTACAACAACATCCCGACCGACGTCGGCGGCCGGTACCTGTACGTGAACGACGACGGCGACGTGTGGACGCCGTCGTACCTGCCGGTCAAGGCGGAGCTTGACCACTTCGAGACCCGCCACGGGCTGGGCTACACCCGGATCACCGGGGAGCGCGGCGGGGTCCGGGTGGAGAGCCTCTTCTTCGTCCCCGTCGACACCAACGCCGAGATCCAGCGCGTCACGGTCACCAACACCTCCGACGTCGCCAAGTCGCCGACGGTGTTCTCGTTCGTGGAGTTCGCACTGTGGAACGCGATGGACGACCAGACCAACTACCAGCGGAACCTCAACATCGGCGAGGTCGAGGTCGAGCCCGACGGGCCCCACGGCAGCGCGATCTACCACAAGACGGAGTACCGCGAGCGGCGCAACCACTACGCCGTGCACGCCGTGAACGCGAGGGCCGACGGATTCGACACCGACCGGGAGACCTTCGTCGGCGTCTTCAACGGGCTGCACGAGCCGCAGGTCCCGCTGGCCGGCGCCTCGCGCGGCTCCGTCGCGAGCGGCTGGTACCCGATCGGCTCGCACAGCCTGGCCCTGGAGCTGGCGCCCGGGGAGTCGCGGACGCTCACCTTCGTGCTCGGCTACGTGGAGAACGCCGACGACGACAAGTGGGCCGACGACGCGCACCAGGTGATCAACAAGACCGGCGCGCACGAGCTGCTCTCCCGGTTCGCGACCGCCGAGCAGACCGACGCCGCGTTCGCGACGCTGCGCAGCTACTGGACCGACCTGCTGTCCCGGTTCACCGTCACCTCCACCGACGACAAGCTCGACCGGATGGTCAACGTCTGGAACCAGTACCAGTGCATGGTGACCTTCAACATGTCCCGCTCGGCGTCGTACTTCGAGAGCGGGATCGGGCGGGGGATGGGATTCCGCGACTCGACCCAGGACGTGCTCGGGTTCGTGCACCTCGTCCCGGAGCGGGCCCGCGAGCGACTCCTCGACGTCGCGGCCACCCAGTTCCCCGACGGGTCGGCGTACCACCAGTACCAGCCGCTGACGAAGCGGGGGAACCTCGACGTCGGCGCCGGCTTCAACGACGACCCGCTGTGGCTCATTGCCGCCGTTGCCGCGTACCTCAAGGAGACCGGCGACCTGGCGATCCTCGACGAGGAGGTCCCCTTCGACAACGACGACGCCCTCGCCGACAGCCTCTTCGAGCACCTCACCCGGGCGTTCCGGTTCACCGTCGACCACAAGGGTCCGCACGGCCTGCCGCTGATCGGCCGCGCCGACTGGAACGACTGCCTGAACCTGAACTGCTTCTCCACCGAGCCGGGTGAGTCGTTCCAGACCACCGAGAACAAGGCGGGTGGGACGGCCGAGTCGGTGTTCATCGGGGCGCAGTTCGTGCTCTACGGCGCGGAGTACGCGCGGATCGCCGCGCTGCGCGGGCTGCCCGACGTCGCGGCGCAGGCCGACGCCGAGGTTGCCGCGATGCGCGAGGCGATGCTGGAGCACGGGTGGGACGGCAGGTGGTTCCGGCGGGCGTACGACTTCTTCGGCGCACCCATCGGGACCGACCAGGACGCCGAGGGCAAGATCTGGATCGAGCCGCAGGGGGTGGCCGTGATGGCCGGGCTCGGGGTGGACAGCTCGGACCCGACCACCCCGGAGCACGCCGCCAGCAAGGCGACCCTCGCCCTGGACTCGGTGCGCGAGATGCTCGGCACCCCGCACGGCCTGGTGCTGCACTACCCCGCGTACACCACCTACCGCCTCAACCTGGGCGAGGTGAGCACGTACCCCCCCGGCTACAAGGAGAACGGCTCGATCTTCTGCCACAACAACCCGTGGGTGGTCATCGGCGAGACGGTTCTCGGTCGAGGCGACCGGGCGTTCGACTACTACCGGCGTACCGCGCCCGCGTACCGCGAGGAGATCAGCGAGGTGCACAAGCTCGAGCCGTACGTGTACGCGCAGACGATCGCCGGCAAGCAGGCATCCCGGCACGGCGAGGCCAAGAACTCCTGGCTCACCGGGACGGCCGCGTGGAACTTCGTGGCCGTCAGCCAGTACCTGCTCGGCGTGCGCCCGGACTACGAGGGTCTGGTGGTCGACCCCCAGATCGGCCCGGACGTCCCGGAGTTCACCGTCACGCGGGTGGCCCGCGGCGCCACCTATGAGATCTCGGTGCAGAACTCGGGCACCCCTGGCGCTCGCGCCCAGCTGACGGTCGACGGTGCGCAGGTCGACGGCAACGTGGTGCCGTATGCAGTGCCCGGCTCCGTCGTCCGGGTGACGGCTCGCCTCTGAGATCTCGGCCGGGCGGCCCGCTCGCCCTGGGACGCCCGGCCGATCCACCCGCAACCAGCTGACCGCGGCACTGTGGCCGCCGAGAGGAACGACGGATGCGCTTCGGCCACTTCGACGACGCGGCCCGCGAGTACGTGATCACGCGTCCCGACACCCCGCGGTCCTGGATCAACTACCTGGGCTCGCGGCTGTACGGCGGCATCGTCACCCAGAACGCGGGCGGCTACTCGTTCTACCGCTCCGGCGGAACCGGCCGCGTGCTCCGGATGCGCTTCAACGGCGTCCCGGTCGACGAGCCCGGGCGGTACCTCTACCTGCGCGACGACGACGGCGCCGGGCCGCTGGCGGCCGGCGACTTCTGGTCGGCCTCGTGGCAGCCGGTCGGCAAGCCGCTGGACGCCTACTCGGCCCGGGTGCGGCACGGCCTGGGCTACTCCGTCTTCGAGTCGGCCTACGGAGGCATCCGGTCCGAGATGACGGTGTTCATCCCAGCCGGGCAGGCCTTCGAGTACTGGTCCCTCGTGGTCACCAACACCGGCGAGACCCGCCGGGCCCTGTCGGTCTTCTCCTACGCCGAGCTGGCCAACGACTGGACCTATCGGCAGGACCTGGAGAACCTCCAGTACAGCCAGTACGTGGTGCGGGCCACGTACTCCGACGGCATGATCCACCGACTCAACTCCACGCGGGACGCGATGAGCGAGCTGTGGTTCGGCGTCGCTGGCGCACCCGTGGTCGGCTACGACACCGACCGCGACGCGTTCCTCGGGCCGTACCGCACCCCCTCGGCGCCGCTCGCGGTGGAGCGCGGCGCGTGCTCCGACACCGAGACCGTGGGTGACAACTCCTGCGCGTCGCTTCAGGTGCGGCTCGACCTGGCCCCCGGCGAGTCGAGGCAGGTCATCTTCTGCCTCGGCGTGGGCGCACCGGACCGACAGTGGCGCGACGAGCGGCAGGGCGTCGGCGCCGCCCCGGCCGAGCCGTCCCTTCCGCCCGGCCGGGAGGTCATGGCCGAGTTCGCGAACCCGGCGCGGGTGGCCGCCGAGCTGGAGTCGATCCGCACCGGGTGGGCAGGGCACGTCGCGCCGCTCCAGGTGAGGACGCCGGATCCCGAGCTCGACTCGATGGTCAACGTCTGGAACGCCTACCAGACGCACATGACCTTCAACTGGTCGCGCGGGGTCTCGCTCGTGGAAGCCGGTGACCGGGACGGGCTCGGGTACCGCGACACCGTTCAGGACATGCTCGCCGTCACCCACGCGATCCCGGAGGCGGTGCGCGAGCGTCTGGACATGATCCTCACCGCGCAGACCGTCGAGGGCGGCGCCCTGCCGCTGGTCAAGCCGCTCACCCACTCACCGGGGCGCGAGCGGACCCCAGCGCTCGAGGAGTACCGGTCGGACGACGCCCTGTGGCTGCCCATCACGGTCGCGAACTTCGTGCACGAGACGGGCGATGTCGGGTATCTCGAGGAGCTGCTGCCGTACGCGGATGAGGGCGAGGACACCGTCTTCGACCACCTGGTCCAGGCGCTCGCGTTCAGCCTTGCCCACCGCGGCGACAACGGTCTGGTCCAGGGACTCGCCGCCGACTGGAACGACTGCCTGCAGTTCGGCACGACGGGTGAGTCGATGTTCTCCACGTTCCTGCTCGCCAACGGGCTGCGGATCACCGGTGACCTGGCGCGGCTCTCGGACCGCCAGGACGCCGCCGCCTGGTGCGCCGCGCAGCTCGCTGAGCTGGCGCCGGCGATCGAGGGCGCCTGGGACGGCGAGTGGTTCATCCGGGGCATCTCCGCCACCGGAGCCCCGCTCGGGTCCGGTCTGGCCGGCGAGGGCCGGATCTACCTCGAGCCGAACGTGTGGGCGGCGATCTCCGGCGCGACGAGTCCCGAGCGCGCGCGCGCCGCGATGGACGCCGTGCACACGCACCTGGCGAGCGAGCACGGGGTCGCGCTGTGCCACCCGCCGCACACCAAGCCGGTGCCCGGCGTCGGGCTGTCCCTGCTGGTCTTCCCGCCCGGGCACAAGGAGAACGGCGGCATCTTCTGCCACGCGAACTCCTGGACGATCATCGCCGAGGCCCTGCTCGGTCGGGGTGACCGGGCGTACGAGTACTACCGGTCGTACCTGCCCGCTCGCTACAACGACTCGGCCGAGGTGCACCAGGCGGAGCCGTACGTGTACAGCCAGTTCGCCCACGGCCCGACGTCGCCCCGCTTCGGCCAGGCCCGCAACCCCTGGTTGACCGGCACGGCGAGCTGGACCTACATCGGCGTCACCCAGTACATCCTCGGCGTGCGACCGGTCGTCGACGGGTTGGAGATCGACCCCTGCCTGCCCCGCACGTGGGAGGGCTTCGAGATGGTCCGGCGCTTCCGCGGTGCCTGGGTGACGATCAAGGTGACCAACCCCGATCACGTCAGTCGCGGCGTCGTCCACCTCGAGGTCGACGGAAAGGCGGTGGTCGGAACGGTCGCACCGGTCGCCCTGCTCCGCGACGGCGCGGTCGTCTCGGTGCGGCTGGGCTGAGTTCGCCCCGCGGGTCCCTGTCCGCGTCAAGCTGCGCGGTTGTGCCGGGAATGATCCGGTGTGTGCGACGATGTCCGCCGTGCTGCATCGGACGCTCCACGAGCGGCCACTCATGGTCCTGGCTCCTGCGGCGGTGCTCGCCGTGCTTGGCCTGCTGTGGGCGACGACGCCCCGGTTGACCACCGCGGCCGCGTCGGGCCAGCGGCTCGTGCTCGGCGGGGCGGCGCTGCCTGCCTCCGTCCTCGCCGACGGCGCCCACGAGGCGATCGGGTGGTACGCCGCCCCCGTGGAGATCACGAACGCCGGGGTCCTGCCCGTCCGGATCAGCAACCCGCGGCCGGTCGGGGTCGACGACGGGGCCCAGGTCAGCGTGCGCATCCAGGAGCCGAACCTGGGATCGGTGCCGACGGGCGGGACCGTGGCGTTGGACCATGGGGCGGCGGCCGAGCTCTGGGTGACGATCGGTCAACCGGGGTGCGCGGACGGCTCGCCCACGGTCCGGGTCGAGCGCGGCTTCCAGGGCGTCGTGGTCGACGTCACGTCGTTGGGCATCACCCGTTCGGTGACCCTCGACATGGAGGTCGCGGCCTTCGTCGAGTCGGGTGACGGCCCCTTGCCACCCTGCGCCTGATCTCAGCCGATCAGGTCCACCACGAAGACGAGGGTCGCGTCGGGCGGGATGGTGCCGGACCCCTCCGCGCCGTAGCCCATCTCCGGCGGGATGATGAGCAGAACCTGGCTGCCGATGGTCTGCCCCACGAGGCCCTCGTCCCATCCTGGGATCACCTGGCCGACCCCGATCTGGGTGGTGAACGGCTGTCCCGACTCCCAGGAGGAGTCGAACCCGGTGCCGTCCCAGAGCCAGCCGCTGTACTGGACGGTGATGGGCTGGCCCGGCTCGACGACCGGCCCGTCGCCCACGATCAGCGGCTGGACGACCAGCTCGGTGGGCTCCTCGGTGCCCGGGGGGATCTCGATCGACGGACTCCCGTTCTCGTCGAGCGTGACGACGGGAAGGCCCTCGACCGGCGGAACGGCCTCGCCCTCGGCCCGTGAGCTCGCGATCTCGACGACCTCCATGGCCATCACCACCGCCGGATATGCCTCGGTGGTCTCGGTGGCGGCCCCACCGGGAACGGCGATGAGCACACGCGCACCGACGTTCTGCTCGACCAGGACGTCGGTGAGCGCCGCGACGATCTGGGGGTCTCCGAGCGTGAACCCCTCGGCGGCGTCGCTCGCCCAGGTGGACGCCAGCGTGGCGCCGTCGTCCCCGTCGATCATCATGTAGTCGACGATGACGCGCTGGCCGAGCTGCAGGGCGTCACCGTCGCCCGGCACGTCGACCCGGGCGACGGGGGCGCTGATCGCGAAGGGGAGGTCGAACTCGACGGTCGGCTCGACCCCGAGCTCTCCCTCGATCGTGACGGCGTCGAGCGCGGCGACGTCGGCGGCGGACGGCCCGTCGAGCCCCGGTCCGGCGGTGGGGTCGGAGCCGGCCTCCGGATCGGCGTCCGGGGAGCACGCGGACAGCGCCACTGCGGTGGCGAGGGCGATCAGGGCGGCTGCCGTTCGGCGCACGGGCGATCCTTCGACGTCGGGTGCCGCTCGGCGCGGCCGGGTCCGGGGGTGCGGACCGAGAAGACTCTACGTCGTCTGTGCGGACCGGACGTCCACCCGGAAGCCGTGACCCAACGGTGACATCCCGAACCCTTGACACCCGTCGCGGCCGGAGTTAGTTTCCTACTAAATAAAGCCCTGAACAAAGGATCCCCGTGACCAGCACTCGTCCCGCCGCCCGCGGTGACCTCATGCCGTCGGCGATCCTCGGCCTGCTGGGCACCCGGGGCCCGAGCTCTCGGGCCGACGTGGCACGGGCCCTCGACGTCAGCCCGGCGAGCGTCACGCAGGTCACCAAGGAACTCATCGCCCGCGGCCTGGTGGCCGAGCTCGAGCACGCGCCCTCCCAGGGCGGGCGGCCTGCGCGCCTCATCGGTCTGGTCCGCGCGGCGGGCGGGGCGCTCGGCGCGAAGGTTACGGCGGATCACGTCGCGATCGTGGACGTCGACCTCGATGGCACGGTGCGCAGCTCGACCACCCATCCCTTCAACCCCGACGCTCCCGACGCCCTCGACGCCCTCGGGCACATCCTCGGGTCCGCGGTGGACGACCACTCCGGCCAGCTGCTCGGCATCGGCGTCGGCATACCCGGATCGGTGGACTCCCAGGCGTCGGGCATCGTCGAGGCGCCCACGCTCGGCTGGTCGGACGCCCACGTCGGTCCCGTGCTGCGCTCCGCGCTCGGGGTGCCGGTGCTCGTGGAGAACGACGTCAACACCCTCGCCGTGGCCGAGCGCCTCTACGGCACCGGTTGTCGGTACGGCTCGTACCTCGTGGTGACGATCGGCCGCGGGATCGGGTGCGGGATCGTGGTCGACGGCGCGGTCTACCGGGGCGCGTCCGGAGGCGCCGGAGAGATCGGCCACGTGCCGATCACCGTCGACGGCCCGCTGTGCGGCTGCGGCTCCCGCGGGTGCCTCGAGGCGCACATCGGCGACGACGCGCTGGTCCGCGCCGCCCTCGAGCGGGGCGTGATCGGTCCGCGAGGGACCTCCGCCGGCCTGCTCCAGGCCGCCGACGTCGGCGACCCCGCTGCCCGGGAGATCTACCGGGAGGCGGGAGCGCTCCTTGGCCGCGCGCTCGCTGGCGTCGTGCACACCGTCGACCCGGAGATCATCGTCTTGCTCGGTGAGGGCATCGACGCCTGGCGCCACTGGGAGCCCGGGTTCGAGCCCTCCTTCCGCGGGCACCTGCTACCTGCTCGCCGTGGCCTGCCCTTCGTCATCGAGCCATGGGACGAGGGCAAGTGGGCACTCGGTGCCGCCGCCCTGGTGCTCGCCACCCCTTTCGACGCCACCGGTGCGGCCGGTGACCAGGGCGCCCTGGTCCGCCAGAGGCTCAACGCCAGCGCCTGGGACGGACAGGTGCTCGCAGGACCGGGCTCCGTCGAGGCGGAGCCAGCAGTTCCGGAAGCCGGGCCTCGATGACGACGACCCAGCCCACGGCACCGGTCCAGCAGGTGCCCGACGCCGAGGGCGTCGGGGCCCTAGGGCCGAGGGCGCGGCGCCCGTCGGTGCGCAGACGGCGCGCGTGGAAGAACAGCGCATGGGTGCTCTTCTTCCTCGTGCCCAGTGCGGTCCCGCTCATCGTCTTCACCCTGGTGCCGATGGTCGGCTCGCTGTGGGTGAGCCTGCACGACTGGAACCTCATCTCCCCGATGGAGTGGGTGGGCCTGGAGAACTACGCCGATCTGCTTGCCAACCCGCAGACCCGTGCCGTCTTCGGCCACACGCTGGCGTACATCGCCGGATACCTCCCGCTGGTGTATGTGGGCGGGCTCGCCCTGGCCACCGTGCTGAACCGCGCGTTCCGGGGCCGCAGCATCTTCCGGTCGGCGTACTTCCTACCCGTCGTCACCAGCTGGGTCGTGGTGGCGCTCGTCTGGCAGTGGCTGCTGAACCCGCGAAACGGACTGGTCAACCAGGTGCTGGGCACCTTCGGCCTCCCCGAGCCGGGCTGGTGGACGGACCCGACCTGGGCCCTGCCCTCGGTGATCCTCGCCTCGGCATGGAAGGACCTGGGATTCGTCATGGTCATCCTCCTGGCCGGGCTGCAGGCGATCCCGGGCGACCTGTACGAGGCGGCCCGCGTCGACGGGGCGAACGCCTGGCAACGGTTCCGCTCGATCACGGTGCCCCTGCTGTCGCCGTCGACCTTCTTCGTCGTGGTCATCTCGATGATCAACGGCTTCCAGGTCTTCGACCAGGTCTACGTGATGACCGGCGGGGGGCCGGCCGGCTCGAGCCAGGTGGTCGTCGGCCAGATCTACGACCTCACCTTCCGGTACGGCCGTGCGGGACAGGCCTCGGCGCTGTCCTGGATCCTCTTCGCGGTCATCCTCGCGGTCACCGCGGTGCAGCTACGCGGCCAGAAGAGGTGGGTCACCCATGCCTGAGGCCACGTGGACCCGCTCCGTGACCACCACGGTCCTCCCCGCCGACCGCCGGCGGCGGCCCGGCCGGCTCCGCAAGCTCGGGCTCTACCTGGGCCTGACCGTCGGTGCCGTGGCGATGCTGTTCCCGTTCCTGTGGATGTTCATCACGTCGATCACCCCGGGTGGCAGCCTCGCCGCCGGGCCCACGCTGGTGGTCGAGGACCCCACGCTGGACGCCTACCGCTCGCTCTTCGACTCCATGCCGATGTGGCGGATCGTGGCGAACTCGTTCGGCATCGCGATCGTCTCGACGCTGCTGCAGCTCGTGACCGGGTCGATGGCCGCCTACGCGTTCGGCCGGATGGCATTCCGCGGACGCACGCTGATCTTCGGGCTCTACCTGGCGACGCTGATGATCCCGCTTCAGGTCCTCGTCGTCCCGCTGTTCATCGAGATGACCCTTCTCGACCTGCACGACACCTACTTCGCGCTGCTCGCGCCGTCGATCGCGTCGGCCTTCGGGGTGTTCCTGCTCAAGCAGGCCGTCGAGGGAGTGCCGCGCGAGCTCGACGAGGCGGCGACCATCGACGGCGCGGGCCACCTGAGGATCTTCCTCACGATCGTGCTGCCGCTGGTCCGCCCCGCCGTGGCGACCCTGGCCGTTTTCGCGTTCATGGGAAGCTGGAACAGCTTCCTGTGGCCGCTCGTGGTCATCCGCTCACCCGAGCTGATGACCCTCCCCCTGGGCCTGGCGACATTGCAGGGCCAGTTCACGTCCGAGTGGGACGTGGTCATGGCCGGGTCGGTCGTCTCCGTCGTCCCGATCGCCCTCGTCTACCTCGCCGCACAGCGCCACGTCATCGCCGGCATGGCGCACACAGGGATCAAGTGACCGGGCATCGCCTCGCGTCGCCGACCCCTTCGAAATTACAACTGAGCAGTCCCCACCAGGCCGGCCGAGACGCCGTCCACCACGAAAGGAAGCACACCATGCACCGCAGCATGACCACCCGTCGCTCACGGACGGCGGGCACCCTTGCCATGGGGGCCACGCTCGCCCTGACGCTGACCGCCTGCACGCAGGGCTCGACGACCAACACAGACACGGAGCCCGTCTCCGGCGACACCGGTTCCACCGAGGAGCAGGTGACCGTACGGTTCATGAACTTCTCGGCCAACGACGGGCACGAGGAGGACCTCGACGGCATCGTCGCTGCGTTCGAGGACGAGAACCCCGACGTCAAGGTCGAGGTCCAGACGTTGCCGTACGCCGACTACTTCACGGCGCTGCAGACTGCCGTTGCGGGCGGCACGGTCGCCGACACCTTCGAGCTCAACTACGAGAACTTCGTCACCTACGCCAGCAACGGTGCGCTCGCTGAGCTCAGCGGCGTGGATGCCGGCCCCTACAAGGAGTCCCTCCTCGAGGCCTTCACGATCGACGGCGTCCAGTACGGCCTGCCGGAGTCCTTCTCCAACGTCGTCCTGTACTACAACGCCGACCTGTTCGAGGCCGCCGGCCTCGAGGCGCCGACCGCTGACTGGACCTGGCAGGACGAGCAGGCTGCGGCGGAGGCGCTGACTGACGCTGAGGCGGGTGTCTGGGGCGACTACCAGCCGGTCTCCTTCCACGAGTTCTACAAGGTCCTCGCCCAGTCCGGTGGCGAGTTCTTCAACGCGGACAAGTCCGAGGCGACATTCGCGGGTCCTGAGGGTGTCGACGCCGCCACGTGGCTGATCCAGAAGTCGGGCACCACGATGCCGACCGAGGCCGACGGTGCCGGTACCCCGGACTTCGACACCAACCTCTTCAGCGAGGGCAAGCTCGCCATGTGGCACACCGGGATCTGGATGTTCGGGATCCTTGGTGAGACCGACTTCACCTGGGACGTCGTCGTCGAACCGGGCAACACCCAGAACGCCTCGGCGATGTTCACCAACGGTGTTGCGGTGTCGGCCTCGAGCGAGGTCAAGGAGGCCGCGCAGCGCTGGATCGAGTTCCTCACCGCGTCCGACGTGACGGTGCAGACCCGGCTGGACACCTCCTGGGAGCTGCCGCCCGTCGACGAGTCCCAGCTCTCGGCGTACCTGGACGTGACGCCACCGGCGAACCGCCAGGCGGTGTTCGACTCCCTGGACGCCGTCGTGCTTCCGCCCGTCATCGAGGCACAGCAGGAGATGCAGGACATCGTCTCGGAGGAGCTCAGCAACGCCGCAGCCGGGCGCAAGCAGGTCGAGCAGGCGCTGACCGACGCGCAGGACCGCGTGAACGCGCTCTTGGGCTGATTCCGTTGCGGGGCCGGCTGCACACCGGCCGGCCCCGCGATGAGCCCCGCGCGTCGCTGCAAGCCGACGCACCCGTGCCCTGACCGAACGACCCGGCCCACGCCAGGACTGTGAGACATGACCGACTTTCTCGTTGCCCCCGACCGCACGCCTCCGGCCGACCTCGCGCCCGAGGAGCGTGCGCACCTGGTCGCTCTCGCGCAGCACAGCCACCGCCTCATCACGTCGCTCCAAGACCCCGGTGGGGCCTATCCCGCCTCCCCGACCTTCTCGGCGTACCGCGGCTACGCCTGGCTCCGCGACGGTTCGTTCACTGCCGAGGGGGTCTCCCGTTTCGGAGACGTGTCCTCCGCCAGCCGGTTCCACGACTGGGTCGGAGGGGTCCTGACCTCTCGGGCCGACGACGTCCGCGCCCTGTGCGCACAACGGTCCAGCGGCGAGGAGGTGCCTCCGGCGCGCATGCTCCCCACCCGCTTCGCCTTCGACGGGTCGAACGGCTCCGACGAGTGGTGGGACTTCCAGACCGATGGCTACGGGATGTGGCTGTGGGCCGTCGTCGTGCACGCCCGACGGCACCAGCTGCCGCTCGAACGCTGGCGGGAAGGGATGGAGATCGCGGCCGACTACCTGACCGCGTTCTGGGACCGTCCCTGCTACGACTGGTGGGAGGAGCACGTCGAGCAGCGCCACGTCTCCACCCTCGGTGCCATCCATGCCGGGCTGGCGGCCGCCGCCGGCTCCGGCGGGCTCGATCCCGAGCGTGCTGATCGTGCGGCACGGGCGGCCGATGCAGCACGCGAGCTCGTCCTGGCGGAGGGCACCACCACGGGGCGCGCCACCGACGGCGGGGCGACCCACCTGGCCAAGTGGATGGGCTCGGATGCCGTGGACGCCTCACTGGCCGCGTGCGTGGTCCCGTTCGGTCTGGCGGCGCCCGGATCCCCGCTCGCCGAGGCAACGGTGGATGCCATCGCCCGTGACCTCGACGTCGACGGCGGTGTGCACCGCTTCACGGCCGACGTGTTCTACGGCGGGGGCCAATGGCTGCTGCTGGCCTGTCTGCTCGGCTGGAACCGCGCCGCATCCGGGGACCACGATGGCGCCTGGCGGAATCTCCGCTGGGTCGCCGCCCACGCCACCCCCGACGGGGACCTGCCCGAGCAGGTGCCCGACCACCTGCTGCACCCGGAACACCGGCAGGAGTGGCTGGACCGCTGGGGACCGGTCGCCACCCCGCTGCTGTGGTCCCACGGCATGTTTCTCATCCTGGCCGACGAGCTCGGTCTGTTGGACGACGTCGGTCTGTTCGAGGAAGGACCCGTGTCATGACAACGAGCCTGCGCCACCAACCGCACGGCATCGAGCACCCGTATGCGACCTCGGCCGACCAGCGCGTCCCGGTGCTGCCGGAGGCGGGTCGACCCGTCGGGCTGGGAGTCGTCGCCGAGGGCGAGGTCACCGCGATCACGTGCGAGTGGCAGGACGTCACCACGGGCGCCTCCCAGGTCATCGCGCTCGAGCCCGTTGCGGTCGCCGGGGCCGACGCGGCCGCCCTCGCCGGGGGTGAGGGCCACCTCGCCGAGGCCCAGGCGGCACAGCTGGGAGCTGACGGCGCCTGGTCGGCGCAGACGCCGCCGCTCCTGGCCGATCACCACTACCGCTACCGCTTCGCCGCCGACCCTCCCCAGGGCGGGCACGCGCAGCCGGACGCCTCTGCTGCGACGCCGTGGTTCGAGGTGAGTCCTGCTCGGTGGGTGCCCGACGGCGGGACGCTGACCGTGGGTGGCCGCCCGGCCGGGACGGCCGACGCCGTGGGCCACGAACGCCTGGTGCCCGGGTCCGTGCAGTGGCTCCGCGGCGCCGACGGCGTGCACCGCGTCCGGTTCACGCTGCGTCTGGAACCCGGCGAGCACGTCGTCGGGTTCGGGGAGCGGTTCGACTCCGTCGACCAACGCGGCAGGTCACTCGATGCCGTCGTGTTCGAGCAGTACAAGTCCCAAGGGGCGCACGGACGTACCTACCTGCCCATGCCGTTCGCGCACGTGATCGACGAGCGCGGCGGTGCCGGCTGGGGCTTCCACGTCCGCACGTCCCGCCGCACGTGGTTCGACGTCGACAGCGACGGCTCTGGCCACCTCGTGGTCGAGGCCGCACTGGGTGGCGCCGAGCACGAAGCGCTCGACGTCGCCGTCTACGCAGGCGCGCCGAACGAGGTGCTGCGAGCCTTCGGCGACGAGGTGGGCCGGGCCGAGGAGCTGCCCGACTGGGTCTTCCGGCTGTGGGCCTCGGGCAACGAGTGGAACACCCAGAGCATCGTGATGGACCGGATGAACACCCACCGTGAGCTGGACATCCCGGTCGGCGCGGTGGTCATCGAGGCATGGAGCGACGAGCACGGCATCACGATCTTCCGGGACGCGCAGTACGACGTGACCCCGGACGGTTCGGCCCACGAGGCGAGCGACTTCACCTACCCGCCCGACGGCGCGTGGCCCGACCCGGCCGGGATGATCGACGAGCTGCACGCCCGGGGGATCAAGGTGATCCTCTGGCAGATCCCGCTGCAGAAGACGGAGTTCGACCTGCCGCCCGACGTCTCCCCGGACAGCCAGGTGCTCGCTGACGCCCGCGCGATGGTCGCCGACGGCCACGCGGTCCTCGAGGGCGACGGGTCGCCGTACCAGAACCGCGGCTGGTGGTTCCCGCAGTCGCTGATGGCGGACCTGTCCACCCAGGGCACGCGGGACTGGTGGACGGCCAAGCGTCGCTACCTCGTGGCCGACCTCGGCGTCGACGGCTTCAAGACCGACGGCGGCGAGCACGCCTGGGGCCACGACCTGCGATACGGCGACGGCCGCCGCGGGGACGAGGGCAACAACCTGTACCCGGTGCACTACGCGCGGGCCTTCGGTGACCTGCTGCGCTCGGCGGGCAAGGCCCCGGTGACCTTCTCCCGAGCGGGATTCACCGGCTCGCAGGCGCACGGACTGTTCTGGGCCGGGGACGAGGACTCCACGTGGGAGGCGTTCGGCCACTCGGTGACCGCCGGCATCACTGCGTCCGCCTGCGGCATCGTCTACTGGGGCTGGGACCTGGCCGGGTTCTCCGGCCCGGTGCCCGACTCCGAGCTGTACCTGCGCGCGACGGCGGCGGCCACCTTCATGCCCGTCATGCAGTACCACTCCGAGTTCAACCACCACCGGCGCCCGCTGCGCGACCGCACACCGTGGTGGGTGGCCGAGACCAACGACGACCCCGGCGTCGTGGACGTGTTCCGCCGCTACGCCCTGCTGCGGGAGAGGTTGGTCCCGTACCTCGCCGAGCAGGCGCGCCGGACCATCGCGACCGACCGGCCGTTGATGCGCGGGCTGTTCTTCGACTGGCCGGACGCGCCGGACGTCTGGGCGTGGCCGGGGGAGTTCATGCTGGGCGACGACCTGCTCGTGCACCCCGTCACCGAGCCGGGCGTCACCGTGTGGCAGACCTACCTTCCGCCGGGCGACTGGGTCGATGCGTGGTCGGGCGAGCGGTTGCAGGGAGCACGCGTGGTCGAGCGCCCGGTGCCCCGCGACGTCGTCCCCGTGTACTGCCGCCCGGAGCGGTGGCCGACGCTCGCGCACCTGTTCGAGGACTGACCGGGGTCACCATGGGCGCCCTGACGCGCTACTCGGCGATCCTGCGCCGACCGGGGTTCGCCGCCGTGCTGGGGACCTCGGTGGTCGGCCGGCTGCACGAGTCCATGATCTCGTTCGGCGTGATCATGCTGGTCACCCACCGCGGGAGCTATGCGCAGGCGGGCGTCGTGATGGCGGCCTACGGCGTCGGCGGAATCGTCGCGGGCCCGGTGAACAGCCGCCTCGCCGACCGGTACGGGCACGTGCGGGTGCTGCTGCTCACCGCCACGGCCTACGCCGGGGCCGTGCTCGCCATGGGGTGGGCGGTCGAGGGTCTCCTCCAGCTGGCCGTCGTGGGCGTGCTGGCCGGGTTGTGCACGCCCCCGCTGACCCCGGCCGTCCGCGGCGTCCTGCCTCGACTGGTGTCACCGGAGCACAGGCTCACGGCCTTCGCCCTCGAGTCCACCCTTCAGGAGGTCATCTTCGTGGCGGGGCCCGTCCTTGCGGGAGGCGTCGCCCTGGTCGCCGGCCCGCGGGCCGCCCTCGCGGCTGCGGCCGCCACGACGCTCATCGGCGTGGGTGGGTACTGCCTGGCCCTACCGCCCGACGAGCGGCGCCGTGGGATCCGGGACGGTTCGGACGCGACCGGCGGGCGCGGACCCGCCACCGAGGCGGGCGCCGCGGTGGCGGGCCCGCCGCTGCTCACCCCGGTGTTCCTGCGGCTCCTTTCCGGTGGAGTCGGCTTCCTCGTGCTGCTGTCCGTCGCCACGGTGGCCGTGATCGCGCAGGTCAGCGGCGACCAGGCGCGGGGCGAGGCCGGCCTGTTCCTCGCGCTCACCAGCGGCGGGTCGATGATCGGCGGGCTCGTCTTCGGCGCCCGCGTACGCCCCGATGCCTCGCTGAGGGCGCGGTACCTGGTGCTCAGCGGATCCCTTGCCGCCCTCGCCGTCGTGGCCGCCGTGCTCGGCACCGTGTCGGGCCTGGCGGCGGTCCTCTTCGGGGGTGCGGTCCTGGTCTTCGGAGCGACCATCGCACCGGTGGGCGCCGTCCTGTTCGGCCGGCTGAGTGACGAGGCCGGCGATGCCAGGGCCACCGAGGCCTTCGGATGGATGGGGGCAGCGATGGGGGTCGGCGGCGTGATCGGCGATGCCTCGGGAGGATGGCTGGTCACCGTGCTGCCGGCCTGGTCGGTGCTGGCCGTCGCGGCCGGGTGCGCGCTCACCACCGCCGGTGTGGTCCCACGTACGCGGAACGGCGGACGCCCTGACGAGCAGATGCAGCAGCGCGGGGAGGGTGTGAACCTGGGACGGGTGTGACGGGCCTGACCGAGAGGGGAGAGACGATGGCCGTGACCGCGTTCTCCGACCTGCCCCTGGCCGACCGCGATCGCGAGTGGGACGGCGCCGCGGCCGAGGACAGGGTCCGCGAGTGGGCCGGCGCGACCGACGAGCCCAACGAGGAGTACCGGGACGCTCACGTCTGGTACGACGCCGACGCCAAGACGAACTTCACGGGCTACAAGCTGCTCATCGCCGACGTGATCGACGGGAAGCTGATGGCCGTGCCCCGTGGGGTGATGGCCGCCGGGGCGGTCATGCAGGGCTCCCGCGGGGGAGTCGACCTGCCCGAGAACGACATCGACCGGGTCAAGAGCCACCTGGCCAAGTACTACCGGAAGATGGACGACGCCCCTCCGTGGGAGAAGTGAGCACCGCCCCGCGGCTCCACGCGTCGTCGTCCGCGCAGTAGGGTGAGTGCTCCCATCATGAGCGGCCAAGAGGTCTGCCTCCACGACGCCGCCGCAGCAACCCCCCGGGCCCGTGTGCGGGTGCCCGCAGCGATGGACAGGAGCACCACGTGACCACTCGGCGTGCCGCGGGCGTCGCCGCGCGCATCCAGGCTGCCGCTCAGGGCACGAGACGGCCCACCGTGTCCTTCGAGCTGTACCCGCCGCGCACCGACGCCACCCGTGCCGCTCTCCCCGCCACCCTGACCAGGCTGGCGAGCGCCGCGCCGGACTTCTTCTCGGTGACCTACGGGGCGTCGGGCTCCAGCCGGCACGTGTCTCGCGACGTCGTGAACTGGCTGCTGGGCAACACCGAGGCCGACGTCGTGGCCCACCTCACGTGCATCGGCAACCCGCGCGACGAGGTGCAGGCGGTGGTCGAGCCGATGATCGCCGACGGCGTGCGGAACTTCCTTGCCCTCCGCGGCGACCCCCCGGCCGGGGTGCAGGACTGGGAGCCGCACCCCGAGGGCCTGCGGTACGCCAGCGAGCTGGTCGGCCTGTTGCGAGAACTCGAGGCCGAGCGCCGCGACCTGACGATCAGCATCGGCGTGGCCGCCACGCCGTCCGCCCCGTGGCAGGTGCCCTACGTCGCCGACGGCGAGAGCCGGGGCGACGACATCCAGGCCCTGCTGGCCAAGGAGGCGGCCGGGGCCGACTACGCGATCACCCAGGTGTTCTTCGAGGCGGACTCCTACGTCGGCTACGTCGAAGCGGCGCGGTCCGCCGGCGTCACCATCCCCCTGGTTCCCGGCATCGTGCCGCTGACGGACCCCCGACGCCTGCGGCGGCTGGAGCAGATCAGCGGGGTCGCGGTTCCCGCGTCGATCCTCGAGCGACTGGATGGCGCCGACGAGTCGGCGCGGTCCGCCGTCGGCACGGCGATGGGTGCCGACCTGGTCGACCGGGTGCTCGACGCCGGTGCCCCCGGACTGCACGTCTACACGTTCAACCAGCACGGCCCCGCGCTCGACCTGCTCGGGGGGGCGCATCTCGACCGGGGTGCCGCCGGACCCGGCGTGGGCGGCGGGCCACGGGTCACCACCCCCGCGTCGATCGACCACTGACGGAGGCCGCGCGCGCGGGCGGCCTCGGGCGCTCGATGAGGGCCGCGTGCGTGGGAGGCTGGCCCCGTGAGCGCCGCCGACCGGGACCTGTCCCCCAGCCCTGCGGACCTACGCCGGTGGCGACGGTACCTGGCCGACGAACGGACCGAGGCCGCCGTCTACCGGGACCTGGCCCGCCGCCGCGCGGGCGAGGAGCGCGAGATCCTGCTCGCCCTGGCCGACGCCGAGGGACGGCACGCGGCGCACTGGGAGGCGCTGCTCGGTGACCGGGTCGGTCGCCCGCTGCGACCCGGGCTGAGGTTTCGCCTCCTCGCGCGCCTGGCCCGCTCGTTCGGGTCCGTCTTCGTGCTCGCTATGGCGCAGCGGGCCGAGACCCGCGCCGACTACGAGCTCGACGCCGACGCGACCCTCGCGATGGCCGCCGACGAGCGGATCCACGCCGAGGTCGTGCGTGCCCTGGCCGCGCGCGGGCGCAACCAGCTGTCGGGGACCTTCCGTGCCGCCGTCTTCGGCGCCAACGACGGTCTGGTCTCCAACCTGGCGTTGGTGATCGGCGTCGCCGCCGCGGGGACGTCCTCGTCGGTGGTGCTGCTGACCGGTCTGGCCGGCCTGCTCGCCGGCGCACTCTCCATGGCGGCCGGCGAGTTCATCTCGGTGCGCTCGCAGCGCGAGCTGCTGGCGGCGTCGACGCCGAGCCCGGCCGCCGCCTTGGCGCTGCAGCACCTCGACCTGGATGACAACGAGCTGATGCTGGTCTACCGGGCGCGGGGGATGTCCACCGAGGACGCCCGGCAGCGCGCTCATGAGGTCCTGGCCGACATCGTGCTCCTCGGCTCCGCAAGCGCGCACGCGCAGCCGGACGTCGTCCCGGAGGACGACCCGCACCTGGTGGTCGGCACCAGCGCGGGCGCCGCGGTGTCCAGCTTCGCCTTCTTCGCCTCCGGAGCGGCCATCCCCGTGCTGCCGTTCGTGTTCGGGATGACCGGCACGCCGGCGCTCCTCGTCGCGCTCGCGGCCGTGGGGCTGGCCCTCCTGGCCACGGGCGCCGTCGTCGGGCTGATCTCCGGGGGGCCGCCCGTCCGCCGGGCGCTGCGCCAGCTTGCGATCGGCCTGGGTGCGGCGGCGGTGACCTACGGGCTCGGTTCGGCGTTCGGCGCGACACTCGCCTGAGCCGGCTCCACGTGCCGCTCGGCCGCGCTGGACCGCAGCGTGGGCAGCGCGGCCAGGGTCGCGGCGACCGCGAGCCCGGCCGAGCCCATCACCACCATGAAGCCGCCATGGGCGCCGAGCCGGTCGATGGCGGCCCCGCCGACCGAGGCGCCGACGGAGACCCCGACCCCGAGGGCGGTGCCGACCCAGGTCAGCCCCTCGGTGAGCTGGCCGCGGGCGACGAACTGCTGCACCAGGCCGTTCCCGGTGATCAGCGTCGGTGCGATGGCGAAGCCCGTCACGAACATGACGGCGGCCAGGACCGGGAGGCTGGTCACGAAGAGGAAGAGGGAGACCCCGACCGCGAGCGCGACGACGCCGGTCGCGAACCGCTTCCACAGCGGGCTGAGCCAGGAACGCGCCCCGTACCCCAGGCCGGCGAGCAGCGAGCCGGTCGCGAACACCGCGAGCACCACGCCGGCCGCCGACTTGGCCCCCTGCTCCTCCGCGAACGCGACCGTGGCGACGTCGGTGGACCCGAAGATCGAGCCGACGCCGATGAAGACGACCACGACGACGACCATCCCGCCGGAGCGCAGCACGTGCCGATGGCTCAGCCCTGGGTCGCGTCGGGCGCTCGGCGGCTCGGTCGCCTTCTGGGCGAAGAGCAGGAATCCTCCGACGAGGAGGGCGACCACGGGAACGACCAGCCCGGCCGTGGGTGCGACGGTCGTGGCGAGCACCGTGGCCAGGATCGGACCGACGACGAACACGAGCTCGTCGAGCGCGGACTCCAGCGAGTAGGCGGTGTGGATGGCGCCGGGGTCACGGAGCACGTGGGACCAGCGGGCCCTGACCAGGGCCCCGACCGAGCCGATCGTCGCGCCCGTCAGCACGGCGGCGGCGTACAGCAACCACGGCGAGCCGACCACCATCACCACCACGATCAGGGCGGCGAGCCCGGCGCCCGCCACGGTGATCGCGGGGCGCATCACCCGCGCCTGGCCGTGAGTGTCCACCAGCCGGGCGATCTGGGGGGAGCAGACCGCGTGGGCCACCACGTAGACGGCGGTGACCTGACCGGCCAGCCCGTAGGACCCGTACACCTCCGACACCGCGAGCACGATGCCGATGCCGACCATCGACATCGGCATCCGCGCGAGCACCCCGGCCGCGGAGAACGCCAGCGCGCCAGGGTACGCGAGGACGTCGCGATAGGGCCGGAGCATGCGGCCATTCTCGCAGCGCGATGCGACACGCCCCACCGGCATCGTCGCAGGTGAGGCGCGTCAGCCGAGGGTGTCGGTGACCAGCTGTCGGGCGGCGTCCTGCACCTGGGCGAGGTGGTCGGCGGAGACGAACGACTCGGCGTACACCTTGTACACGTCCTCGGTTCCCGAGGGTCGCGCTGCGAACCAGGCGTTCCGGGTCGTGACCTTGAGACCGCCGATCGGCGCACCGTTGCCCGGCGCCGTCGTCAGGCGTCCCGTGATCTCCTCGCCGGCGAGGGTGGTGGCGGTGACCTGATCCGGCGACAGCGCGCCCAGGGCCGCCTTCTGCTCGCGGGTGGCCGGGGCGTCCACCCGGGCGTACCAGGACGTGCCGTGCCGCTCGGTGAGGCCGCCGTGCAGCTGGGACGGCGAGGCCCCGGTGCGCGCGATGATCTCGGCCCCGAGCAGGGCCAGGACGATCCCGTCCTTGTCGGTGGTCCACACGGTCCCGTCGTGCCGGAGCAGGGACGCGCCGGCCGACTCCTCACCGCCGAAGCCCACGGAGCCGTCGAGCAGCCCGGGCACGAACCACTTGAACCCCACCGGGACCTCCAGGAGGCGGCGGTCGTGGTGGGCCGCGACCCGGTCGATCAGGGCCGACGAGACCAGGGTCTTGCCGACCGCGGCGTGCGGGGACCACCCGTCCCGCGCCCCGCCGAACAGGTAGTCGATCGCGACCGCGAGGTAGTGGTTCGGGTTCATCAGCCCGCCGTCCGGGGTGACGATGCCGTGGCGGTCGGCGTCGGCGTCGTTGCCGGTCGCGATGTCGAACGGCGCCGCGCCTCGCTCCGGGTGCGCGGCGTCCTCGCCGGACATGGTCCGCACGAGAGACGCCATCGCGGCCGGCGACGAGCAGTCCATCCGGATCTTCCCGTCAGTGTCCAGGGTCATGAAGGCCCAGCGGGGGTCGACCTCCGGGTTCACCACCGTGAGGTCGAGCCCGTACCGCTCCGCGATGGCTCCCCAGTAGTCGACGGAGGCTCCGCCGAGCGGGTCCGCGCCTATCCGCACCCCGGTCGCCCGGATGAGGTCCAGGTCGAGCACGGTCGCCAGGTCGTCGACGTACGCGGAGAGGAAGTCGTCCTTGGCGGTCGTCGGGGCGCGCAGCGCCCGTTCGAGGGACACCCGCCGGACCCCGCCGATGCCCGTCCGGAGCAGCTCGTTCGCCCGATCGGCGATCCATGAGGTGGCCGCGGAGTCGGCCGGCCCACCGTGCGGCGGGTTGTACTTGATCCCACCGTCGCGAGGGGGGTTGTGCGAGGGGGTGATCACGATGCCGTCGGCCAGCCCGGAGCCGGCGGGTCCCCCTGCCGCGGTCGTGCGCACACCCTCAGCCGTGGTGGCCCCGTTGTTGAGCAGGATCGCGTGCGAGATCACGGGCGTCGGCGTGTAGCCGTCTCGCGCGTCGATGTGCACCTGCACGTCGGCCGCGGCGAGCACCTCGAGCACGGTCTGCCACGCCGGTTCGGACAGGGCGTGCGGGTCCCGACCCAGGAGGAGCGGGCCGTCGGTTCCCTGGTTGCGTCGGTACTCGACGATGGCAGCCGTCACGGCCACGATGTGCGCCTCGTTGAACGCGCCGTCGAGGCTCGACCCCCGGTGGCCCGAGGTGCCGAACACGACCTGCTGACCCGGGTCCCCCGGGTCGGGCGCATGGTCGTAGTACGCGGCCACCAGTGCCTCGGTGTCGATGAGGTCCTCGGGAAGGGCGGGAGTTCCGGCGCGTTGGTGCATACCGCGATCCTCCCACTCACCCCGGCTACTCCGCATGGGTGACGGACCCCCGGCCGGGAGCACCCGATCGGCCGTTCCGACCACAGAACCATGATCGAAAGCGCAAGAATGTCCCACCACACCGTCTGCGGCCCGGGCGGTGGAGCACGGCCCATGCAACCCCGTCAGAACCGGAGCTGATCATGTCTCTGCGCACCCGCGCCCTCGTGCCCGCCGCCACCTGCCTTGGCGCACTCCTTCTGGCCGGGGGCCTCGCGGCGTGCTCCCCCGAGTCGATCATCGAGAAGGCGATCGAGGACCAGACCGGCGTCAAGGTCGACGAGGACGGTGGTGAGGTCACGTTCACGGACGAGGACGGGAACACCACCGAGTTCAGCGAGGAGGACGACGGCTGGGTCACGATCACCGACGAGGACGGCAGCGTGTACACCCAGGGGGAGGGGCTCCCCGAGGACTTCCCCAGCGAGGTGCCGTTGATCGACCTGCCGGTCACCTTCGGGATCAGCAGCCTCGAGGCGGACGGCTCCTCCGTCCACATGCTCACGATTGAGAGCGACACGAGCTGCGACGGTCTGTACGAGGACGGCGTGGCCGAGCTCACCGGCAGCGGGTTCGTCGAGGAGAACTCCACCGTCATGGACTCCTCGGACGGCTACTGGGCGTTCGGCACCTTCATCGGCGCGTACACGGTGACCTACTCCGTGGGCGACGACGGCGAGGGGTGCGCCGTGAGCTACACCGTCGAGTCGATCCAGAAGGGCTGAGCGGCTGGGGGCCCCGACGCGCTGTAGCCTGCCTGACCATGGCGAGGAGAGCATCTGTCGAGTTCGTGCTACGTCCCTTCGAGGGTTTGCCCGGTGAACCGGACTGGGTCGCGCTGCGCGAGGTGGTCTCGGCGGGAAGCGGCACGGCGCGCACGACGCCGGCCCACGGGTCCCGCGAGGTCGAGGTGGTCACGGTGCTCCCGCAGGCATGGCCCGCGATGCATCGCAGCGATGGCGTCGTCATGCTCGCCCTGCAGCAGCACGCCGGTTCCGGGGACGCCTCCCGGGACCTGGCCGACCTGCTGCTCCGGGCCCTCGAGCTGCCGCCGGGGACGCCGATCCGCTCCGCGCCCCTGCCGGAGCCGGGTCCGCGACTCCAGGACGTGCTGGACCTCACGGTTCCATTCGACGTGACCGTGCACGACAGCTTCGACTTCTGGGCACCCGAGGGCACGGAGCTGTCGCCGGAGGCGGAGGCCTCCCGAGCCGAGCTGAACCAGATGATCGTGCCGTCGCGTCGACTGACCGGGATCCCGGCCGCGTACTGGGCCCGCATGGGGGACCGGGAGTACCTGCGCTGGGCCGTGCCCTACGACGAAGAGGCGTTCATGGATGCGCTCGCCAGGCTGCACGCCAGGCGGGAGTCCGCCCTCGGCGACCCGCAGATCGGCCGGTTCATCGGAGCGTTCAGGTCGTGCGGGCTCCTCGTCCCGGTGTGGGACCTGGAGCCGGGTGTGCCCGAGGCCGCTCTCGACGAGGCGGCGGCGGCGCTCAAGGAACGGGTCGATGCGGCGATAGCCCTCACCGCGCCCCTGGACGCGAACGAGCGCCGGGCGCGCGCCGGGCTGGTGGCACGCCAGCTCACCCTGCGTTGACCCTGCCCTGACCCTGCGCTGTCCCTGCCCTGACCGGCGCCCATGACCGATTGTTGACCGCCCCGTGGCCATGCGGTGAGCCGCTCCCGGCGCAGGCGTTAGGGTTGGCCCGTGGCCACAACCCGCCGCAAGCCCGAACCCGGACCGTCGGCTGCGCGACCGCCTGCTGACCCTCCGGCTGCTGGGCAGGACGTGCCGCCGGCCGAGCCCCCAGCGGGCAGGACGAAGGCTGCACCCGGCCGGCGGACGGCGGCCAGGAAGCCCGCCGATGACGGCCCCGCACCCGCCCCCCGCGCCCGGTCGCCGCGACAGACAGCCAAGAAGCCGACCGGGGCCGCAGCCAAGAAGCCGTCCACCGCCGCGGACGAGAAGCCGACCACCCCCGCAGCCAGGAAGCCGACGGGGGCCGCGACCTCCGCACCTGCCAAGGCCGCGCGGGCCCGGAGGGGTGGTCGCTCGGCCGGACCGGCTCAGCGGGTCGCGGTGGTGATCCCCGCGAAGGACGAGTCCCGGACCATCGCCGGCACCATCCGGGCGGCCAAGGCGATCCCGCACGTCGACCTGGTTCTGGTCGTCGACGACGGCAGCGAGGACGCGACCCAGCACGTGGCTCGCAGCGCGGGGGCCGTCGTCGTGCGTCACTCCCACAACCGGGGCAAGGCCTCGGCCATGGAGACCGGCGCGGCCGTCGTCGCGATGCGTGACGTCGAGGACGGGCCGGCGCGGCTGCTGCTCTTCCTCGACGGGGACCTGGGCGAGTCGGCGGTCAACGCCTCCCCGCTGGTCGCACCGGTGCTGCACGGCGAGGCGGACTGCTCGATCGCGCTGATCCCACCGCAGCCGGGTGCCGGCGGCCGTGGGATCGTCGTGGGTCTCGCTCGCCGATCCATCCATGCGATGACCGGCTGGACGCCGACCCAGCCGCTGTCCGGGATGCGGTGCCTGACACGAGAGGCCTTCGAGGCGGCGACCCCCCTCGCGCACGGGTGGGGCGTCGAGGCCGGGATGACCATCGACCTGCTCACCAAGGGCCTCCGGGTGGTCGAGGTGCCCTGTGCGCTGCGGCACCGGCCCTCCGGCACGGACTTCCGCGGCCAGATGCACCGCGCGGCCCAGTACCGCGACGTGCTGATCGCGGTGAACACCCGCCGGCTGCGCCAGGCGGTGGGACGACGCCGCCACCCGGGGGGCCGGGATCCGGTCTCGGCGGACGAGGGGCAGAGCCAGGCCGACGACTAGGCCTCGCCGGAGCCCGGGGACGATCCGAGGAGGGCCGGCGCGGGTCCGTCGTCGATGGGCGCCCCAGAGACCTCGAGCCTGCGCTGCGCGGCGGCCGCGACCAGGCACGGGACTGCCACGGCGATGCCCGTGGCCGCGATGACGATCCCCGAGTCGTTGATGAGCACCCCCACGCCGAGCGCCAGTCCGATCGCGGCGATGACCGCCGGCAGCAGCGGGATCGACCTGCGCAGCCCGGCCATCGGGCTCGCTCCCCGGAACAGCCCTCCCGAGCGCGGGTGGGGACCCAGCAGGACGAGCGCGGTGAGCAGGATGCCGCCCACGGACAGCACCACGTACCGCCACAGGGTGAGCACCCGGAGCTGGACGCTGTACTTGCGCACGACGACGTCCCACAGCCCGCCGTCGATCACCGTCGCGAAGAACCGCCCCAGGTGGGTGCGGTCCCCCGGCGGGCGCAACCAGTCGAGCGCCGCGAAGCCCCCCACGACCGCCGCCGCCACCAGGAGCACGAGGAGCAGCGTGCGCCAGCGGACCTTGCGTCCGGCGACGGCGAGCACGAGCACGGCGAAGCCGAGGATGAGGCCCGGCGGCCCGCCGAAGTCGCTGCCCAGCCCGGGTGCGCCGTTGACCACGGTCACCACCAGGCCGATGCCCGCGACCAGGGCGACGGCGGGTCGCCTGAGGCCGCGGTCGAGCAGCGGCTGGGCCAGGGCCACGGCGAGGAGCAGGCTGGCGGCGGCCAGCATCGCGAAGGCCTGGTTGCTCATCCCGTAGAAGCGCGCTGCCATCAGCCGGTGCGCACCCATGGGGGAGTCGATCACCAGGGTGGAGCCGGTGAGCGCATCCGCCACGAGGACGACGACCGTCACGCCGGCGACGACGCCGACGGGCCCGAAGGGCGCTCGCCGCCACGGGCCGGTCAGGGCGAGCACGGTGATGAGAGCCGTCCATGCGAGGAGCGTCAGCCAGAACCCGGCGGCCGGCGACGGCGCCCGCCACCACGGGAGCAGACCCACCATGAACGACGCGATGGTCGCGGCGCCGAGCGCGAGACCGGCGACCTGGAGCACGCGCAGGGCCGCCCGCAGCGGTCGGCGATCGGCCCGGCCGACGGTCAGCAGCACCGCGGCGGCGACGAAGAGCAGCGCCTGCCCGAGGACCAGGTAGGTCAGGTACGGGCTGCTCACCCGGGTGACCTGGCGCGCCTCCTGGGCGATGTCGATCAGGGTCTGCACCCGGGCGGTCGCCGTGCCCGGCCCCTCCACCGGCCGGATCGGTGCCCCGACGACGCCGGGCCCGGCCTCGAGGTCCAGGATCGCCAGCACGGTGCTGGCCACGTCGGTGCCCTGCACGACGCCCGGCTGCCGCGTCGACCCGGAGGTGAGCAGGCTTCGGCCGTACGCGTCGCCACCGGGCCCCGCGCCCGTGGCGATCGCGAGCTGCAGGGCCGGGCGCCCGGAGTCGGCAAGGGAGACCACGAGCACCGTCGCCCCGTAGCGTGCGCCCGCGCGAACGGCCGCCCCGATGCGCTCGTCGGCCAGGCGCACCTGCTCGGCCCGGGTCGGCTCGCTGATCACGTCGACGCCGGACGGCTCGGTCGGCTCGCCACCGGGCAGGATCTCGCCGGGGTCCTCCTCGGAGACCTCCGGCTCCGGGTCCGGGTCGAGGCGCCGTCGCTCCGTGGCGAAGCCGGCGTCGCGCACGCTCCCGGCATCCACCACGACGAGCTCCGAGGTGAGCAGCGCCTCGCGCACCGCCCGCTCGAGGTCGGATGCGGTGCCCGGACGCCGTCGGTAGTCACCCACCGGGACACCGTCCACGTCCGCGATCGCGATCGCGGCGCCGGGGCCGATCCCGGTCACCTGGACCCCGGCCTCCGCCAGGGTCCCGCCGAGCAGCCCGAGCCGGGCGGCGTACGGCTGGGCGCTGACCGCCTCGGAGTACTCCTCCCAGGCGGGGATCGGGTCCCCCTCGGACGGCTCCGGCACTGTGCGGCAGGTGCCCTCGGGCACCTGGGCGTCGGCGGCTCGCGCGCCGGCGCTCACCGCCAACCAGCCGTCCACCGGACACGTCGTCGGTCTCACCGAACGGACCGCGACAGTGCCCAGCGAACCCCGGCGGGAGAGCTCCCACAGGGCGGGGGTGGACAGCGTGCGGACGTCGTCCCAGCGCAGGCCGGTCACGCCGACGACGATCACGGGGTGTTGGTCGAGCGTGGTGGCCGAGGGGCCGGGGGGCGGCGGGGTCGGCGCCGGGTCGGTCGCGGCGAGCGCTCCGGGCGCACCGAGCAGCACAGCGAGCAGCGCGCCGAGGAGCACCGCGAGCAGCGCACCGAACCCGGCGGGCCCGGCTGCCCCGCGGCGCGGGAGTGCGAGGATGCTGCCGGACCGGGCCACGCGTCAACCTTATGTCGCACTACGCTCGTTCGGCGGCGGTGGGTGCGGACCGGTGGCCGGTCGCGGCACGCCGCCGAGGAGGGACGTCATCCATGAGCTCCGAGCAGCGGCCGCGCTACGCGTACCTCGGCCCACGGGGGACCTTCACCGAGGCCGCGCTGCGCCAGGTCGTCGACCCCGACGAGGCCGAGTACCTGCCCCAGGTGGACGTCGTGACGGCGATCGAGGCCGTGCGCACCGGTGAGGCGGACCGGGCGGTGGTCGCGATCGAGAACTCGGTCGAGGGCGGGGTCACCGCGGTGCTGGACACGCTCGCCGTCGGCGAACCGCTGGTCCTGCTGCGCGAGATGCTGGTGCCCGTCTCGTTCGTGCTCGCGGCACGTCCCGGCACGGTCCTGGCCGACGTGGCGCGGCTCTCGGCCCACCCGCACGCCTGGGCCCAGTGCCGACGGTGGCTCCGGGCGAACCTCCCCGGCGTCGTGCACGTCCCGGCGACCTCCAACACCGCCCCGGCCGCCCTGCTCGCCGACACGTCGGAGAAGCTGTCCTTCGATGCGGCCCTCATCCCGCCGACGGCGCTGGAGCACTACCGGCTCGACGTGCTCGCCGAGGAGGTCGCCGACAGCGGCACCGCCGTCACCCGGTTCGTGCTGATCGGTCCGCCCGGAGACCTTCCTGAGCCCACGGGGTCGGACAAGACGACGCTCGTCGTGCATCTCCCGAGCGAGCGGCCGGGTGCGCTGCTGGAGATGCTGGAGCAGTTCTCCACCAGGGGGATCAACCTGTCCCGGATCGAGTCTCGTCCGCTGGGTGACTCGCTCGGCCGCTACTCGTTCTCCATCGACTGCGAGGGGCACATCGCCGACGAGCGGGTGGCCGACGCCCTGATGGGCCTGCACCGGATGTGCCCGCACGTGCGGTTCCTCGGCTCCTACCCGAGGGTGGACGACCATCAGGGCGGGGTGCGACCCGGCAGCTCGGATGCGGACTACCACGCGGCCCGGGCCTGGGTGACGGCGTTGCGGGACGGCCGCGTCTGAGTCAGGACCGTTCGGCCACCCGGACCGTGAGGGCGAGCGGGTCGATCCTCGCCGCGACCTCCAGGGCGGCCCCGATGAGGTCGCCGTCCACCTGGACGTCCTGCGGCGCCCGGGTGCGAACGCCCACCGCCCGGATCCGCGTGTGGTCGATCCGGCCGATCCGGTTCGGGAGCTGGGAGCGCACCCCGAACCGTTGCAGCGCCACCTCGCCGAACAGCTGGCCCCACCCGAACAGGCCGCCGCGGGTGTCGATCACCCCGAGGTCGAGCCACCCGTCATCGAGGACGGCGTCGGGCAGAAGCGTGATGCCCCCGGGCAGCCGGCCGCAGTTGCCGACCAGCACGCTACGCAGCCGCACCGTGTGCCAGGGGGAGTCGTCGAGGGACATCTGCAACCGCATTCGACGGGCGTGCAGGTGCTTGATCCCGCTCACGAAGTAGGCCATCCAGCCCACCCTGGCCTTGAGGCCGTCGTCGGTGTCGGCCACCATCGCGGCGTCGAAGCCCAGCCCGGCGATCACCAGGAAGATGTGGTCCCTGGGGGTCTGCGCGGTGTCGGGGGGCGCCGCCTCCGGGGCGGCCGCCTCGGGGTCGGCCTCGGCGATCTCGTCACTCACCCCCGCCTCGTCGCGCACCACCCGCATCCACCCGACGTCGATCCTGCGGTCGCGCCCCGTCAGCGCGATCTTCAGCAGCTCGTCGACGTCGTTCAGCGGCAGGTCGAGGTTTCGGGCGAGCAGGTTGCCGGTACCCCGGGGCACCAGCGCCATGGGCACGTCGGTGCCGATCAGCCCCTCGGCGACGGCCCGGACCGTCCCGTCGCCGCCGACCGCCACCACGAGCTGCGCGCCGCGGGCCACGGCCTCCCGCGTCTGGCCGATCCCGGGGTCGTCAGCTGCCGTCTCGAACCACATCGGCTCGGGTAGGTACCGGGCGGCGCACGCCTGGACGGCGGCGTCGCGCAGCTCGGGCACGCCGGGCTTGATCGGGTTGGCCACGAAGGCCACGAGCGTGTGGGCCGCGTCGGTGTCCTCGGTGGCGGCCGTCCCCGCGCTCCCCGGCGCACCCACCGACGGATGGAGGGTGATGCCCCGGCCGCGCAGCGCCCGCCGGATCTGCACGGTGAGGACCACGGCGATCACGGCGAGGACGACGGCGATGACGCTCAGCCACTCGACCCACGTCATGGGCTCACGGTAGGGCCAGCGGACTCGGAGCACACCCCGGAGCGGCGCTCGGTACGCTCGGCGGGTGATTGACCTCCGACTTCTCCGATCTGATCCCGACGCGATCCGCGTCAGCCAACGCACCCGTGGGGAAGACGAGACCCTTGTGGACGCCGCGCTGGAGCGCGACGAGAGTCGCCGGGCGGCGCAGACGCGGTTCGAGCAGCTGCGCGCCGAGCAGAAGGATCTGGGTCGCCAGGTGGCCAAGGCCTCGGGTGAGGCCAAGGGCGAGCTGCTCGCCCGGGCAAAGGCACTGGCCGACGACGTCAAGGCAGCCCAGGCAGAGGCGGACGCGGCGGCGGCCCAGCTGGAGCAGGCCCTCTGGCGGATCGGGAACGTCGTGCTCGAGGGCGTCCCGGCCGGCGGTGCGGAGGACTACGTCGTGCTGCGCCAGGTGGGGACCCCACGGGACCTCGCCGCGGAGTACGGCCCGGGGTTCGCCGTGCGCGACCACCTCGAGCTGGGCGAGCTGCTCCGAGCGATCGACGTGGAGCGCGGAGCTAAGGTCTCCGGCTCCCGGTTCTACTTCCTCACCGGCATCGGTGCCCGCCTCGAGCTCGCCCTGCTGAACGCGGCGATGGACCGGGCCGTGGCGGCGGGCTTCACGCCGATGATCACCCCCACACTGGTCAAGCCGGAGATCATGCGCGGCACCGGGTTCCTCGGCGAGCACGCCGACGAGGTCTACCACCTGGCCACCGACGACCTGTACCTGGTGGGCACCTCCGAGGTGGCGCTGGGCGGCTACCACGCCGACGAGATCCTCGACCTGACCGGCGGGCCCCTGCGCTACGCCGGGTGGTCCTCGTGCTTCCGCCGCGAGGCCGGGTCCCACGGCAAGGACACCCGGGGCATCATCCGGGTGCACCAGTTCAACAAGGTCGAGATGTACAGCTACACGACGCCCGACGACGCCGAGGCGGAGCACGCCCGGCTGCTCGCCTTCGAGGAGGAGATGCTGGCGGCGGTCGAGCTGCCGTACCGGGTGATCGACACCGCCGCCGGCGACCTGGGATCAAGCGCCGCCCGCAAGTTCGACTGCGAGGCGTGGCTGCCCAGCCAGCAGCGGTACCTCGAGCTCACCTCGACGTCGAACTGCACCACCTTCCAGGCGCGTCGGCTCGGTGTGCGGGAGCGGACGCCGGCGGGTGACACCCGGACCGTCGCGACGCTCAACGGCACCCTGGCCACCACGCGCTGGATCGTGGCGATCCTGGAGAACCATCAGCAGGCGGACGGCTCGGTACAGGTCCCCGAGGGGCTCCGCGCCTACCTTGGGGGGCTCGACGTGCTCGAGCCGGCGGGACCGTGAGCGGAGCCGCGGCGGCCGCCGTCCCGGCGACGGACGCGCGTCTGGTGGCCCTCGACGTGGACGGCACCCTGATGGAGTTCGGCGGGCGCATCTCGGCCGACGTGATCGCGGCCGTGCAGGAGGTGCGCGACGCCGGGGACCACGTGGTGCTGGCCACCGGACGGTCGGTGATCTCGGCCGCGCCGATCGCCCGCCGCCTCGGGCTCACCACGGGTCCGGCGGTGTGCTCCAACGGTGCGGTGCGGGTGACCCTGGATCCGAGTGTCCCGCACGGCTACGAGATCACGGACATGGTGACCTTCGATCCCGAGCCTGCCCTGCGGCTCATCCAGGCGGAGGTGCCCGACGCGCTGTTCGCCGTGGAGGACGTGGGTCGGGGCTTTTTCGTGACCCGGCCGTTCCCGCCGAACGAGATCGAGGGCGTGCACACGGTGGTCGACTTCGACCATCTGTGCACCCTGCCCGCGACACGCGTCGTGATCCGCAGCCCCGACCACACCGAGGCCGACTTCCACGCCATGGTCGAGCGCATCGGACTGCACGAGGTGTCGTACTCCGTGGGGTGGGTGGCGTGGCTCGACCTCAACCCCAAGGGGGTGACCAAGGCGAGCGCGCTCGAACAGCTGCGCATCGAGCTGGGCGTCGCGCGGGAAGCGACCATCGCCATCGGGGACGGGCGCAACGACGTCGAGATGCTGCGCTGGGCCGGACGCGGCATAGCCATGGGAAACGCCGACGAGGTGACCCGCGCGGCGTCGGACGAGGTGACCGCCAGCGTGGCCGACGACGGTGCCGTGGCTGTGCTGCGCGGACTGCTCACCTGACCTGAATCGGGCCGCGGCGCCGGGGGCAGAGTGGACCAGGCCGCGGCACAGGAGCACAATCGGCGCCCATGGCCGCGGGCATAGACGACGTCGCTCGCGCCGCCGGCGTCTCGACGGCGACGGTGTCGCGGGCGCTGCGAGGGCTGCCCAACGTGAACGCCGACACCCGGGACCGGGTGCGGGCGGTCGCGGCCGAGCTGGGATACGTGGCGTCGCCGTCCGCGGCGAGCCTGGCCTCAGGACGCACCCGGACCATCGGCCTGATCAGCCCGTCGATCAACCGGTGGTTCTTCGCCAACGTCATCGAGGGGGCGGAGCGGACGCTGCGCTCCCAGGGTTTCGACGTGCTGCTGTACACCTTCGACGCCCCCGGTGAGAGCCCGCGGGCGCGGGTGGACCCGGACGTCCTCCGGCGCCGCGTCGACGGCATCCTCGTGGTGGGACTGCCGCTCGCCGAGGACGAGGTCGACGCGCTGCTCCGGCTGGGACGGCCACTGGTCTGCATCGGCTGGGGCGGGCACGGACAGGTGACGGTCCGCCTCGACGACCGGGCCACCGCGAGCGCCGCCACCAATCACCTCATCGGGCTGGGTCACCGCCGCATCGCCCACCTGACCGGCGCGCCCGACGACATCGCCCCGTCGTCGCCGCCCGTGGAGAGGGCGGCGGGGTGGCGCGACGCTCTGCTCGCCGCCGGCATCGACGTGGATCCGGCGCTCGAGCGGCACGGCCAGTTCACGGCCGCGGGCGGCCGGGAGGCGATGCGTGACCTGATCGCCGCTCGCCCGGACATCACGGCCGTGTTCGCGGCGTCCGACGAGATGGCCATGGGGGCGATCCTCGCCTTGCGTGAGGCCGGGCTGGCCGTACCGGAGGACGTCTCCGTGATCGGGGTCGACGGTCACGACCTCGGTGAGCTCGTCGGCCTGACGACCATCGCCCAACCGGCGAGCGAGCAGGGCGCCGCAGCCGCCCAGATCGTGCTCGGGATGATCGGCGGCATCGTTCCCCCGCGGGAGATCATCATGCCCACCGAGTTCATCGAGCGGTCGTCCACGGCGCCGCCGCGCGCGCCGACCAGCTGACGGACGGGCGCCCGATCGGGTCGAATCGAGCCCCCCGGACCCGTCGCGACGCCGCGCGGGATCGTGTCGGGTCATCCCCGTGACCGGGGCTCGCGTATCCGTGATCAAATTGTGACCGCCTTGTGGCTCGGATGTTGCTCCCCTGGGTTGCCCTCGCCCGCTGTAAGCGCTTGCATGGCACTGGTGCCCGATGAAGTGCTGCGTCCTCGCCGCGCGGATCGGGTACTTCTGAGGGGCGTGAGGACGCCTCACAACGACGTGGAGGAAGCCAGATGATCAGGACTAGAAGGAGCCGCGGGTTCTTCGCAACAGCGGCCGGGGGCGCCATACTCGCGCTGACCCTCGCGGCCTGTACCGCACCGCCGGAGGACGACGACGGCACGGCCGGTGGAGACACCGACGACGGTGGCGAGATGGCCGAAGGGTGCGAGGGCTTCGAGGACTACGGAGACCTGAGCGGCACGACCGTCACGGTCTACACCTCGATCACCTCTCCGGAGGACCAGCCACACATCAACTCCTACGTGGAGTTCGAGCGCTGCACCGGTGCCACCATCGAGTACGAGGGCTCCCGCGAGTTCGAGGCTCAGCTCCCCGTGCGGATCCAGGCGGGCAACCCCCCGGACATCGCCTACATCCCGCAGCCCGGTCTGCTGCAGACCCTGGTCCGTGACTTCCCCGACGCCGTCGTGCCGGTGGGCGAGCTCGCCGAGGGCTACGTCGACCAGTATTACGACCCGTCCTGGAAGGCCTACGGGAGCGTCGACGACACCTACTACGCCACGCCGCTGGGCGCCAACGTGAAGTCGTTCGTCTGGTACTCCCCCTCGGCCTTCGCCGACGCCGGGTACGAGATCCCGGAGACCTGGGACGCGCTGATCGAGCTGTCCGACCAGATCGTTGCCGACGGCGGCACCCCGTGGTGCGCCGGCATCGAGTCCGGTGAGGCCACCGGCTGGCCGGCCACCGACTGGCTCGAGGACATCATGCTCCGCACCGCGGGCCCGGACGTCTACGACCAGTGGGTCAACCACGAGATCCCGTTCGACGACCCGCAGGTCGCGGACGCTCTCGAGACCGTCGGCAGCATCCTGAAGAACCCGGACTACGTGAACGCCGGCTACGGCGGCGTGCAGTCCATCGCCTCGACGCCGTTCACCGACGCCGGGTTCCCGATCCTCGACGGCGAGTGCTGGATGCACCGTCAGGCCTCCTTCTACGCGGCCAACTGGACCGAGTACCAGGAGGACGCGGTCGTGGGTGAGGACGGCGACGTCTTCGCGTTCTACTTCCCGGCCATGAGCCCGGACGAGCGTCCGGTGCTCGGTGGTGGCGAGTTCACCACGGCCTTCGCGGAGCGCCCCGAGGTCCAGGCATTCCAGGCGTTCCTGGTCAGCCCGGAGTGGGTCAACGCCAAGATCCCGGAGCACCCGGGTGGCGGTTGGGTGTCGGCCAACAACGCGCAGGACCTGGAGCTGTACGCCTCGCCCATCGACCGGCTGTCGGCCGAGATCCTGGCGGACGAGAACGCCACGTTCAGGTTCGACGCGTCCGACCTGATGCCCGGTGAGGTCGGAGCGAGCTCGTTCTGGACCGAGATGACGAACTGGATCGCCAACGACAAGGCGGATGCGGAAGTCCTCGCAGCCATCGAGGCGTCCTGGCCGTGATCTGACGCAGTTGGTATGGCAGGGGCCTGTCCTTCGCGGCAGGCCCCTGCTATGCCCCATATGCCTGACCCCCTGTGATGTGGAAGCCTGTGGCCACAGGCGAGAGCTCGACCCCGACCAGTCCCACGACGATGTGGGCTGAGGAGTGACGGAGGTAAGAGTGGACTTCTTCGACAACGTAGGTGCCTGGATCGGGTACCTGTGGAGTCCCATCGGGGACTGGTTGCTGAATGCCGACGACGCCGGCCACAAGCTGGCGGTGATGGTCGTCGCGATCGTGCTCTTCGTGGTGGTGATGGGCGCGATCCTCCTGGGGGTCGACCGCCCCAAGCGGGTGCCCGGCTGGGTCGTGTCGGTCGGGTTCGTGGGACCGGCCCTGCTCTTCCTGGCCTTCGGGCTGGTCTACCCGGCGTTGCGGACCATCTACGCATCCTTCTTCAACCGCAACGGGACCGAGTACATCGGCTTCGACAACTACATCCAGTCCTTCACCCAGAACGAGTTCCAGATCGTGCTGCGGAACACGGCGCTCTGGGTCATCCTCGTCCCGATCGTGTCCACCCTGATCGGGCTCGTCTATGCGGTGGTGGTGGACCGGACGAGGTTCGAGAAGCTGGCCAAGTCGCTGGTCTTCCTACCGATGGCCATCTCGATGGTCGGTGCCGGCATCATCTGGCGATTCATGTACGAGTACCGCCAGGAGAGCTCGGACCAGACGGGCCTGCTCAACCAGCTGCTCGTCTGGATCGGGCTGGAACCCAAGCAGTTCCTGCTCGACGCACCGGAGAACAACTTCTTCTTGATTCTCGTATTCATCTGGATCCAGGCAGGCTTCGCCATGACGATCCTGTCCGCTGCCATCCGCGCCATCCCCGACGACATCGTGGAGGCGGGCAAGCTCGACGGGCTCTACGGGTTGGGCATGTTCCGGCACATCACCGTCCCCAGCATCCGGCCGGCCCTCGTGGTGGTCGTGACCACCATTGCGATGGCGACGTTGAAGGTCTTCGACATCGTGCGGACGATGACCAGCGGCAACTTCCAGACCTCGGTCGTCGCCAACGAGTTCTACGTCCAGAGCTTCCGCGCTCAGAACGCCGGGCTCGGCGCGGCGCTCGCGGTGATCCTCTTCGTGCTGGTGATCCCGATCGTCGTCTACAACGTCCGACAGATGCGGCTCGCGGAGGAGATCCGATGACCACCACACCGACTCCCCCTCAGGCGTTCGAGAAGAAGGAGAAGGGAGAGGTCCCCGGCGGCGCCCCTCCGGGCCGGGAGAAGACCGAGGGTCGATTCGAGCGGCGGGCCGCCAGGGCCAAGAAGCGCCTGACCTCGCCGTGGGCCTCGGGCATCGCGATCGTGATTGCGATCCTGTGGACGATCCCGACGTTCGGCCTCTTCGTCACGTCGTTCCGTCCCTCCGGCGACATTCGCCGGACGGGATGGTGGACCATCCTGGGTGATCCTCAGTTCACGCTCGAGAACTACCAGGAGGCGATGACCGGGTCCACCCGCCTGATCGACTTCTTCGTCAACTCCCTGGTCATCACGCTGCCCGCGGTGTTCATCCCCATCAGCATCGCTCTGCTGGCGGCCTACGCGTTCGCGTGGATCCCCTTCCGAGGGCGCAACTTCCTGTTCGTCGCCGTGTTCGCGCTGCAGATCGTCCCGATCCAGATCACGATGATCCCGCTGCTGACCCAGTACGTGGACTGGGGTCTGGCGGGCTCGTTCTGGACCGTGTGGCTGTCCCACTCGATCTTCGCGCTGCCCCTGGCGATCTTCCTGCTGCACAACTTCATGAAGGACATCCCGCCGTCGCTGGTCGAGGCGGCACGGGTGGACGGCGCGGGGCATGTGAAGATCTTCTTCCAGGTGCTCCTGCCGTTGCTGGTCCCCGCGATCGCGGCCTTCGGGATCTACCAGTTCCTCTGGGTGTGGAACGACCTGCTGGTCGCCCTGGTCTTCGGCTCGAGCCTTGACGTTCGTCCACTCACGGTCCACATCGCCGAGCTGGCCGGCACGCGCGGCCAGACGTGGCACCTGCTGTCCGCAGGCGCCTTCATCTCGATGATCGTCCCGGTCCTCGTGTTCGTCTCCCTGCAGCGCTACTTCGTGCGCGGCATGATGGCGGGCTCGGTCAAGGGCTGATCCGGCAACCGGCGGGCGCACATCCGCCGGGCCGGCGCACAACCGCTGGGGCGGCGCACATCCGCAGTGCGCCGTTCCTGCGGATGTGCGCCCTCTAGCCTTGGGGCGTGAGACCAGGCAGCGTCGTCGCGAGGGTCCCCGCACCGGCGCTGTTCGTCGGCAGCGGGCTCGCGCAGTACATCGGCGCCGCACTCGCCGTCGGGCTGTTCGTCTCGATCCCTGCTGTGGGTGTCGGATGGCTCCGAATCCTGGTCGCCGCCGTCGTGCTCGTGGCCTGGCGCCGTCCCTGGCGGCTGCGATGGAGCCGGCACGACCTGGTCCTCGTCGCGCTCTTCGGGCTCGCGCTCGGCGTGATGAACGTCGCCTTCTACGTCGCCATCGACCACCTGCCGCTGGGGACCGCCGTCGCGATCGAGTTCGCCGGTCCGGTCGTGGTTGCCGCGGCGACCGGCTCAGGCTGGCGCGAGCGGATCGGGATCGCCCTCGCCGCGGCCGGGGTCGTGCTCCTCGCCGGGGTGACCTTGGGCTCCGACGCGCCCGGTGTCGCGGTCGGCCTGATCGCGATCGGCGTCGCCGCGACCGCATGGGCCGGGTACATCGTGCTCGGGCGTCGGGTCGCCGTCCGGGGCGATGGCATCACGCGGCTGTCGGTGGCGATGGCGGTCGCCGCCGTCGTCGGCGCCCCCTTCCTCGTCGCCAGCGCTGCGCCGGTCCTCGGCGCCTGGCAGCTCGCGACGGCCGTGGTGGGCGTCGCGCTGCTGTCGTCCGTGCTGCCGTATGCGGTCGAGCAGGTGGTGCTCCGCCGGGTCGGGCCCGCCGCGTTCGCCGTCCTGCTCGCGATGCTTCCCGCGACCGCGGCCGTGGTGGGGGCGGTGGCCCTGCGCCAGTGGCCGAATGCGGTGGAGCTCGCCGGGCTGGCGCTGGTCTCACTCGCCATCGGGCTGACGAGTCGACAGCGCCCCGAGCCGGTCACTGCGCCCGACGTCGGCGCCTGAGCGCTCGCATCGCCCCCCGGCGCGAACAACGGTGCAACTCACGCACATCGTGCGTTCGCCGAATGCGCCTTTGTTCGCACGGGCGCTCGGGTGACGGCTCGTCCGCTACAGGTACTGACCGGTGCTGCGCCGGTCGTCGTCCTCACCCGCGCCCGGCGGCCGCTCCTGGGGAGCGACGGCCATGCCCGGCGGCAGCGCCTTGCGCATCTGGGCCAGCTGGGCCTGGGTGCTCATCTGCTGGGCCACCAGCGCCGTCTGCAGACCGTGGAAGAGCCCCTCCAGCCAGCCGACGAGCTGCGCCTGGGCGATGCGGAGCTCGGCGTCCGATGGGCTGGAGTCGTCGGTGAACGGCAGCGTGATCCGGCGCAGCTCCGCGACCAGCTCCGGGGCGAGTCCGTCCTCCAGCTCGCGCAGCGAGCGTTCGTGCACCTCGGCCAGCCGGCCGCGCGCAGCCTCGTCAAGGGGCGCGCTGCGCACCTCCTCGAGCAGCTGCTTGATCATGGTGCCGATCCGCATGATCTTGGCTGGTTGCCCGATGAAGCGCTCGTCAGGCAGCTGGTCGTCGGAGTCGGTCGACCCGACAGTCTCCGACTCCGGTCCGGGTTCGCGCGTCTGGTCGTCCATGCACCCATTGTCCATGCCCCGTCCGCGACCACGCCCGGTACCGTGTGTCGGGATGGCGCGCTGGCGCCGGACGAGCGCGGAGGAGCAGTCGATGACGTGGCTTTCGTCCCCTTCCCACAGGCAGCGTCTCGTCGCCGAGGCCGGCCGCCTCCTGGAGTTCAGCCGAGCCGCTCGCACGCCTGACGGCTTCGGCTGGTTGGACGAGGGGGGGCGGGTGCAGGACGGTCGCCCCACCGAGCTGTGGATCACCTGCCGGATGACGTACTCCCATGCGCTGGGCGCCCTGCTCGGCCACCCGGGAAGTGCGGAGCTGGTCGACCACGGGATTGCCGCCCTCACCGGGGCGTTCAGGGACGCCGAGCACGGCGGATGGTTCACCAGCATTGGCAGCGAGGGCCCGGTCGAGCCGGACAAGGGGGCCTACTCCCACGCCTTCGTCGTCCTCGCCGCGGCGAGCGCCGCGGCCGCCGACCGCCCGGGCGGGGCAGCGCTGCTCGCCGAGTCGCTCGAGGTCTCGCTGCGCCACTTCTGGGATGACGACGCGGGGATGGTTATCGAGTCCTGGGATCGCACCTTCTCGACGGCGGAGCCGTACCGAGGGGTCAACGCGGCCATGCACACCGTCGAGGCGTACCTCGCCGCCGCAGACGTGACGGGCGACCGCGCGTGGCTGGACCGGGCGGTCCGGATGACGGGCCGGGTCCTTCGCATGGCCCGGGGGAACGCCTGGCGCATCCCCGAGCACTTCGATCCCCAGTGGCAGCCGCTCCTGGAGTACAACGCCGAGAATCCCGCCCACGCGTTCCGTCCGTATGGCGCGACGATCGGCCACTGGCTCGAGTGGTCCCGCCTCACCCTGCATGCCAGGGCCGCCCTGCTGTCGCGCGGCGACGCCGTCGATGACGGGATGCTCGACGACGCCGTCGCCCTGTTCGACGCCGCGGTGCAGCAAGGGTGGGAGGTCGACGGGACTCCGGGGTTCGTCTACACGGTGGACTGGGACGGCGCGCCGGTGGTGCGCGAACGGATGCACTGGGTGCTCTGCGAGGCCCTCGGCGCCGCCGCGGCCCTGCACCGAGTGACCGGCGACGCCCGTTTCGACGACTGGTACCGGGCGTGGTGGGAGTACGCGGAGGAGCACCTCATCGACCTGGAGGGCGGATCGTGGTGGCACGAGCTGACGCCGGACCACGCGGCGTCGCGGACCGTGTGGGCGGGCAAGCCCGACATCTACCACGCGCTCCAGGCCACCCTCATCCCACGCCTGCCGCTGACCCCGACCCTTGCCCCGGCGCTCGCCCGCGGCCTGATGGAGTAGCCGGCCTGCCGGAGTAGCCGCTGTTAGGGGACCAGCACGAGCGTGCCGAAGACCTCGCCGGCCTCCAGCAGCCGGTGGGCCCGGGTGGCCTCGGCCAGGGGGATGCGGGCATGGACCACGGGGGCGACCTGACCGCCGGCGATCATCGGCCAGACGCGGTCGTGGACGGTGGCGACGATCGCGGCCTTCTCGGCCGGGGGGCGGGAGCGCAGGGTGGTGCCGAGGACCGTGGCCCGCTTGGTGAGCAGCGTGCCGAGGTTGAGCTCGGCACGCTGCCCCTTCTGCATCCCGATGACGGCGAGTCGCCCGCCGGTGGCGAGAGCGTCGAGGTTCCGGGACAGGTAGGCGGCCCCGATCACATCGAGGATCACGTCCACCCCCCGCCCGTCGGTTGCCTCCTTGGCGCGGGTGACGAAGTCCTCTGCGCGGTGGTCGACGACGACATCGGCCCCCAGCGCGGAGCATCGGCGTGCCCGGTCCCGGCCGCCGGCTGTCGTGAGCACCCGGCAGCCGAGCGCAGCGCCGATCTGGATGGCCAAGGAGCCGACGCCACCCGAGCCGCCGTGCACCAGGAGCCACTCGCCGGCGCGGAGCCCCGCGGCGGTGAGCGTCGAGAAGACGGTGCATGCGGCTTCCGGGATGGCTGCGGCGTCCACCAGGTCCACGCCCCGGGGTACCGGCAGCACCAGGGCGGAGTCCGCCGCCACCAGCTCCGCGTAGCCACCCCCGGCCAGCAGGGCGACGACCCGGTCGCCCGGGCGCCACGGCACGCCCGGGGCGGCGTCGACGACCGTGCCCGACACCTCGAGCCCGGGCCAGCTGGGCGCCCCGGGCGGAGGCGGGTAGTGACCCCGTCGCTGGAGCAGGTCCGCATGGTTCACTCCCGCCGCCGCCACAGCGATGACCACCTGGCCGGGTCCAGCGACCGGCTCTGGCGCCTGGCGCACGGTCAGCACCTCCGGGCCCCCGCGCTCGGTGATGTCCACGATCCGCACGTACCGAGTGTTGCAGGCGGGTGAAAAACCGCCGATATCGTGCTCTGGGCACCAACGGTTCCCCGATGGGCCTAATGCCGCACCAGGTCTGCGCCGATGCTGATCCAACGGCGGGTGCCCGGCTGGGCGTCAGCCGCGTTCCGGCACGTGGTGCGTAAGGCCGCGCACCTCGCACGGTGAAGGAGACACCATGCTTCGCAGGTTGGGCATCCGGGGAAAGGTCCTCGCAGCCCTGTCCGTGCCTGTGCTCGTGCTCTTCATGATGGCCGGCCTGCTCTCCTGGCAGTCGATCGAGCGCGCGCAGACGGCGCGCACGGTGACCAGCCTCCTCGCCGCCCTCCAGGACTCCCGGGAGCTCGCGCTCGCGCTGGAGCTCGAACGAGCCCTCTCGATGTCCCTCGTCCGGGGGAGCCTGGCGGATCCCGCCGAGCTCGAGACCGCTCGCGCAGATGTCAACCAGGCGATCGGGAGCACCTTCCACGCCATCAACGCGGTCGAGCTCGACGACCTCAGCCCACGCGTCGTCGACGAGGTGGGGCGGCTCCGGGACCGGCTCGACCAGCTCGAGTCGATTCGGAGCCGAGTCGAGGTCAGCTCGCCGGCGCCACCGATGACGTCGGTGGAGAGCGACTACAGCACCGTGATCGACGCCGTTATCGAGTTCCCGAAGCGCGTGGGCGATGTTCTCGACGACCGGCCGCTCGCTGCCATCCTCTCTGCGCACGCCGAGGTCACCGCCACCGCCGACCACTACCGGCGGGAGCAGGCGCTGGGAGCAGAGACCCTGCGGGTGGCACCGGCGGACGAGGCGGACCTCGAGGCGATGGCCCGAGAGATCCCCGAGTCCGACATCATCCACCTGTCCGCCGTCGAGGCAGTCGGCGAGCTCGGCCTGGGCGAGAGCGTCACGATGCCCTTCCTCGGCGCATCGTTCGAGGGCTTCGCCTCCTTCGAGATCGTTCGATCTCACATGGCTACCGGGGAGCGGGTCCGTCTGCAGACCATCTCCCCGGAGCAGTGGTCGGCGTACGCGGACGCGGAGGTCGAGACCTTCGACGACGTGCAGTCGGCGCTCCGCCGGGCGGCAATCGACCGGGCGAGCGACGTGGCGAGCGCCGAGAACCGGATCGCCACACTGACCATCGCCGTCGCCCTGGCGGCGATCATCCTCCCGATCATGATCGCGTTGGCCATGGCCCGGCAGATCATCAACCCGCTCCGTCGGCTCACCGAGGCCGCCGGGCAGGTCCGTGACGAGCTGCCGCACCTCGTGGAGCAGGTCGCCATCCCCGGGCAGGGCCCGGACCTGCGGCTGACCAGGATCCCGGTGGACTCCCGCGACGAGGTGGGGCAGCTCGCGGTCGCGTTCAACGAGGTGAACCAGACGACCATCGAGGTCGCCCAAGAGCAGGCCGCCCTGCGCGCGTCCATCGCCGAGATGTTCGTCAACGTCGCCCGACGTGACCAGGTGCTCCTCAACCGCCAGCTGTCCTTCATCGACGCGCTGGAGCGCTCGGAGGAGGACCCGAAGACCCTCGCCGACCTGTTCCGCCTCGACCACCTCGCCACCCGGATGCGCCGCAACGCCGAGTCGCTGCTGGTGCTGGCAGGGATCGACACCGGCCGTCGGTTGCGCGGCTCCCTGCCGACCTCGGACGTGATCCGGACCGCGTCGTCGGAGATCGAGCACTACGAGCGGATCCAGCTGGACCTCCCGATCGACCCCTTCATGCTCGGCCACATCGCACTGCCGGCGGCGCACATGCTGGCGGAGCTGCTCGAGAACGCGACGGTGTTCTCCGACCCCGGTGCGCCCGTCCACGTCTCGACAGGCATCGACGAGCACAGCGTGATCATCACGATCGAGGACCAGGGCCTCGGGATGAGCGCCGAGGAGCTCGCGCAGGCCAACAACCGGATCGCGGCGACATCGGCCAGCGACGTGCTCGGTTCGCAGCGCCTGGGTCTGTTCGTGGTCGGGCGCATCGCGACGCGACTCGGGGTCACGGTCCAGCTCGGAAAGCCCGCCTCGGGAACCGGGACCAGGGTGACTGTCCGGTTCCCCCTCGTGCTCTTCGTCGACCCGGAAGCCATCCCCTTGACGCCGCCCAGCCAGGCGCCGGCCGTCGAGACGTTCGTGCCCGTGGAAGAGGCCGCCGTCGCCGCGCACGACTCGGCGTACGTTCCCGCCGGCTCGGGCGCGTGGGACGTCCCCGCTGGGGCGATCGGGTCGGTGGAGAACCCCGCAGAGCCGGTCGACCTGATGAACCTCACGGACGGAACGACGGGGCTGGGCCTTCCGCGTCGCCGTTCCCGAGGCGCCGACGAGCCCGCATGGGACATGGGTGGAAGCGGCGAGGGCGACAGCGCCTCTCCGTCCATCCCGCTGGCCCCGAAGCCCGACTCCCTCGCCGGTGCCGCTCATGGCCGACCCCCTGGGGACGGCTGGACGCCTCCGTTGGTCCAGGGCGCCGCCCTGTCCGCCCGACGCGACGGCGCGCCCGAGGCTCCGCCCGCCGGGGCAGGGCAGATGCCGAGCTCGGCCGACGGCCTGGCATCACGTCGTGCGGCTTCCCCGGGTACTCCGAGCGCGAGCGGCCTGCCGAGCCGGCAGCCGGTTCCGCTCAGCGACGAGGGCGTGCTCGACACGGCCTCGGCGTCCGGCCCGGCCAACGTCGAGGGCAGGACGGCGATCTTCGCCGGCTTCCGGTCCCGCCGGGCCGAGCTCGCGGCGGCGGCCATCCATGAGACCGGGACGCCCGTGTCGGAAGAGGATGAGTCGCCCCTGTCCGAGGGCGACGGCGCGGAGCGCCTCGCTGCCGCAGCCGCTGGCGCGGCGTCCTTCTTCGGTCGGCACGCTGCCAGGTCGGAGCAGGACGACGACCCGGCACCGGAGGCGGAGGTCATGTCCCGGCGCGACGTTCGGGCCGCGGAGCCGGCAGCGGAACCCGCCCAGCCCTTGGTGATCCCCTCGCTGGAAGACGACGACGAGTACCCCGACACGGATCTCCCGGCCGAGGCGGCCCCCGTGACGAGCGACGACTTCGGAGGATCGCGGACCGCGCCTGAGGCGGATGCGGGCACCCAGCCGTGGCAGGCGGAGCAGGGCACGCAGTGGCCCTCGACGGCACCGTCGACCGAACCGCAGGCCGAGCCGTGGGCACCGGCACCCGAGCTGCAGGCCGAGCCGTGGGCACCGGCACCCGAGCTGCAGGCCGAGCCGTGGGCACCGGCACCCGAGCTGCAGGCCGAGCCGTGGGCACCGGCACCCGAGCTGCAGGCCGAGCCGTGGGCACC
>Ga0209347_1001172_pt1 | contig 47053 bp, 45 predicted proteins | sample AutmiccommuBRH23_FD_187382 | JGI IMG/M metagenome (GOLD analysis project Ga0209347, IMG submission 187382) | Deep subsurface microbial communities from Mt. Terri, Switzerland - Autotrophic microbial communities BRH/23 (SPAdes) (version 2) | ecosystem: Environmental > Aquatic > Deep subsurface >... | reverse complement strand
TAAGCCGTTCGCGTTCTCCGAACTTCTGGCAAGGGTCCGGACATTGCTTCGCAGGGGCAGCGGCTCCCCCACCCAAACCACCGTGAAAATTTCAGATCTCGAAGTGGACCTGCTAAAGCGCCGCGCCGTTCGTGCTGGGAAGCGAATTGATCTGACGGCGAAGGAATTTTCACTGCTGGAATTGTTGATGCGCCGACGCGGCGAGGTGCTTCCGAAGTCTCTGATTGCATCTCAGGTATGGGATATGAACTTCGACAGCGACACCAACGTTATCGAGGTCGCGGTACGCCGTCTGCGCGCAAAAGTCGATGACGAATTCGATCACAAACTGATCCATACCGTGCGTGGCATGGGCTATATGATGGATGCACCGGAGTGAGACTGCGTCGCCTTTCGCTGACCGCCCGCATGAGTCTCATGTTCATGTCTGTGGTGGTTGTAGTTCTCACCATAGCGGGGCTGAGCTTCAATTTGCTTAGCCAGCATCACTTCGAAGTGTTAGATCGGCACGCCCTGGTTGAGAAGCTCGAATCGACCAAGAAAATTTTCAATAACGTACCCAGCAGCGCAAACCTTGCTGAGGAGCTACCGCAGTTGCGAGCCCTGCTAGGTGCCCATCATGATTTAGCGGCGACCATCTTGAGCGGAGATGGCAGAGTGCTCTTTTCTGATCCCAAGACTGTCAACGTCCCGGAAAGCTTTAGGCACGCAGAACAGCAGAATATGTGGGAATGGAAATATGCCGGCCACCTGTATAGAGGGATGACTGCCCGAATCTCGGTAGCAGACCAGCCCGAACCACTTACAGCACTGTTGATTCTTGATGTCACTAACCACGCGCATTTCTTTCAGACTTTGCAGCGTTGGTTCGGCGTTGGATTAAGCGTCAGCGCTCTGATTAGTGCTGCGCTTGGCTGGATGGTAGTTAGAAGCGGCCTCAGGCCTCTGAGGCAAGTTACCCATCTCGCCGCATCAATGTCAGCAAGGTCGTTGCAGGAACGAATGCCGCTTGAACCGATACCGCTTGAGCTACAGCAATTGGTTCTGTCCTTCAATGCGATGTTAGGTCGCTTGGAAGATGCCTTCGTTCGGCTTTCCAATTTCTCGGCGGACATTGCTCATGAACTGCGAACCCCTGTTAGCAACCTCATGACCCACACCGAGGTGGTGCTAACCAAAAAGCGGGATATTGATGCTTATGAGGAGAATCTTTACTCCAATCTAGAGGAGTTGAAGCGTATGTCACGCATAATTGACGACATGCTCTTTTTGGCCAAATCCGACAATGGCTTGATTATTCCAGAACAAGCGTCTATCGAACTAGCTGATGTCGTTGCTAAGCTGCTTGCGTATTACCACTTAGTGGCTGACGAACGCGATATCCGTCTCTCAGTCTCAGGCGCAGGAAATGTGCTGGGAGATAGATTAATGATTGATAGAGCGGTCTCCAATTTGTTATCCAACGCGCTGCGTTACACCCCGGTAGGGGAAACTATTTCTGTAACGATTCACGAGACGGAAAGAACGGTCACCCTCAGCGTCGAGAATCCCGGAGGGACGATCAAGCCCGAGCACCTGGACAAGCTCTTCTATCGCTTCTACCGAGTCGATCCTGCCCGACGCGAGGGTAGTCCAAGCAACGCTGGCCTTGGCCTGGCAATCACCAGATCCATCGTTGAGGCCCATAAAGGCAGAATCTGGTGTACCTCAGTAGACGGCGTGACGGGCTTTCACATAGAGTTTCCCCGTCAGAAACTATAATTTCAAATAAATAACATTTCAAAATCAGCCGCATAGCGCTCATAACAACCTTACAAAATTGTAATTTCAACTATTGAAACGGACGAACTCTACACGTGTCGGATTTATGTGCTACCTGAGGAATGCCTCGGGCCGGCTCAAGGCTGAACGCTTAAATACGAACTTTGGAGGAAGTCATGGCTAATACAATGTTCAATAGCTGCATTCAAGCTTGTTCAAACTGCGCACTAGTGTGCGAAGCATGCGCATCTACCTGTTTACGCGAAGAAAACGCACAAGCAATGTCTCGTTGCATTGAGCTCGACCGGGATTGTGCTGACATGTGTGCTCTGGCAGCCAGACTCATGAGTCGCCAGAGCGAGTTGGCTAAAGAGTTCTGTGCATTGTGTGCAAAAATTTGCCGGGCCTGCGGTGAAGAGTGTGCCAAGCATCAGATGGATCACTGCCAAGAATGCGCGAAAGCCTGTATGAATTGTGCTGAAGAGTGCGAGCGTATGGCTTTATAACCAGCAAGCCGCTTTCCTGCCAAGATAGTATTCATGGTCTTGGCAGGATGGCGCTTTTATTCAGCAGCGGAATATCTACGCCTTATACCCAAACCAACGCGCCTGGCTTTATTACTGCCACTCTTTATGCAGAAAAATCGGCCACTTTAAAAAGCAGCGATAAGCCAATCGCAACAATCATGCGATTGGCTTATAACGGCTTTTTAAATCATTAACCGTTATTTATTCCAACCGGCACGCTACGGAACTCAACTGAGTGAACGAGTCCATCAGGAGTACGAATTTTGATTTCGTATGGCTGCACGCGACCACTTGACCTGCCTACAACACTCTTGTCACCCATTGGAGACACACTTAGAACATCACCGCTTTCAAGAAGGACTTTTAGAGCTTGCCTGCCCTCGGCGGCCGAATAGTCATGCTGCATCGTGGAATTTCGATCCACTTCAGCCATTGCGAAGGAAGAAGTGGTGGCTATAACAACAGCAAGAACAGCTGCAATATTTTTCATCGATAACACCTCTTGGTAGTTGATGCTAGATAGCTTAAAGGTGCCAACCTTACGCAAAGCTGTTCCTTACATTACAATATTGCAAAGCGGAGCATGTTTCTAAAACGTACTAAAGCAGCGAGCTAGTCCTACCTCAGTAAATGCTCTCGCGGAGCAAGTATTCTAGAAACTTGGCATATCCAGCGAATCTACTAGTCTAAGTTTGACTCCGTACCAATGAAGCGAGTACATGAGTCGCGCTCGCGCAATCCCGCCCAAGTGCCTTGGCAGATCGGTTGCTCACGCGGTCCCGCCATCAGTTGAGAACGTCTGCATCGAGTGCCGCCTGCTCGCGCTCGGTCTGGAGCCACTGCTCGAACGAGCGACTCTGCGCCTGCCCTTTCCTAGCTGCGTAATAGACCAGCCGCAGGTCGCGATCCACATCGATGGACAGCGAGGTATGGTCGAATACGACGGGCCCGATGCCGGCCACCTGGAAATGCCGAATGCCCTGGCAGGGGCCGTGGATGTCCTGCTGCCGCCACCACGCCCGGAAGTCGGGATCGACCTTTTCCAGGTCCCTGACCAGGGTCCCGATATCGGGGTCCTGCGGCGCGCGGACGAAGTCGCGGCGAAAGCTCGACAGGATCTGCAGCGCCTGATCCTCCCAGGGATCGAGCAGCGCGCGCATCGAGGGTGCGGTAAAGAGCAGCCAGAGCAGGTTGCGGCGCTCGACCGGGACGCTGGAGAAACCGAACACCTTGTCCGCCGCCGCGTTCCAGGCCAGCACATCCCAGCGCAGGTTCAGCACATAGGCCGGGCGCAACGGCAGGTCGGCCATCATTCGATGCACCAGGGGCGGCACCACGCACCAGGTCTTGCCAGGCTCGGGCGGCAGGCGCTGGTGCGCCAGCAGGAACAGGTGGCGACGTTCGGTTGCATCGAGTTTCAAGGTCCTGGACAGGTTCTCCAGGAACGAAGCGGAAACGCCGATCTCGCGGCCCTGCTCGAGCCAGGTGTACCAGGACAGCCCTACTCCGGCCAGCGCGGCCACCTCTTCGCGCCGAAGCCCGGGGGTACGCCGGCGCCCGCCCGAGGGGAGCCCCACTTCCTGGGGCGTGATGCGCTCGCGTCGACTGCGCAGGAAGTCGGCCAGCTCCGTCCGGTTTCGCTCGAGACTGCGTGGCGCGCTCATCCGATTACCTCCAGTAATAGTATAAACGGTCAAATTGTAACCCCATCGAAGCGGTACTAAGAATACCTCCCTGTCGCCCCGAAGACCCGCGCCAGACCGTGTGGGTCGGTGCATTGACCGTCAGGAGAGATACGGATGTACCAATCACTACTTCGCGAGCAGCTGGAGTTACTGAAGGCTTCCAATCAATACCGCACCTTCACCACCCTGAGCCGGATCTGCGGCCAGTATCCCCTGGCCAAGCTGGAGGACGAGCGACAGGGACCCGTCGTCGTCTGGTGCAGCAACGACTACCTTGGCATGTCCCAGCACGCGGCGGTGCGCCAGTCGATGCACCTGGCGCTGGACACCTACGGGGCCGGCTCGGGCGGCTCGCGCAACATCGGTGGATCCCACGAACTGTACGCCCGGCTGGAAGACAGCCTCGCCGACTGGCATGGCAAGGAAGCGGCACTGGTGTTCCCGACCGGCTTTGGGTCGAACGACGCCACGCTGCAGTGCCTGCTGCGCCAGATCCCCGACTGCGTCGTGGTCAGCGACGCGCTGAACCATGCATCCATCGTCAACGGCATCCGTGCAACGCCCAACGAGCGCAAGGTCTTCGGGCATAATGACGTCGCGCATCTGGAGCTCATCCTGGCGAGCTACCCGCTTGGCCAGCCGAAGCTCGTGGTATTCGAGTCGATCTACTCGATGGATGGCGACATCGCACCCATTGCGCAGATCGTCGAGGTCGCGAAACGCTACAACGCCCTGACCTACCTGGACGAGGTGCATGCGGTGGGCATGTACGGTCCTCGTGGCGCCGGCGTGGCGGCCCAGCTCGGGCTGGCCGGCCAGATCGACATCATCCAGGCCACCATGGCCAAGGCGATCGGCGTGATCGGCGGATACATCGCCTCCAGCCACGTCATCGTCGACGCCGTGCGGTCCTTTGCCACCGGCTTCATCTTCACCACCTCCCTGCCCCCGGCCATCACCGCCGGCTGCCTGGCCAGCGTCGAACACCTCAAGGCGAGCGACGCGGAGCGCCGCCGCCTGCATGCCAATACCGCACTGCTTCGCGAGCGGCTCGCGCAATACGACATCCCCGTCATGCCGTGCTCGAACACCCACGTGCTGCCGGTGCTGGTCGGAGATGCCGAGCGCTGCAAGACGGCCGCGCAGCGGCTGTTGCACAACCATGGCGTGTACCTGCAGCCGATCAACTATCCCTCGGTGCCGGTCGGCACCGAGCGCTTCCGGGTCAATGCCACGCCCAACCACAGCCGCGCCCAGATCGAACACCTGGCCACCGCCCTTCGAGAGACGTTCGACCATTTCGCCATCCCGTTGGCCTCGGCCGCGTTCGCGACGGAGGTGGCCTGATGAGTGCCCCCCTGATCAATGTGCGAAGCGCCACCGCTGCCGACGTAGCGATGCTGATCGAGCTGCGTGCCTACCTGCTCGACGGCACGGAGGCCAGCTATTCGGCTCACACGCCGGCCCAGCAGGCGCGATGGCGCGCCGCCTACCGCAGCTGGCTGGGCGGCACGCTCGGCACGAACGACAACGTGCAGGTGCTCGCCGCCGAGCACCGCGAGTCCGGCCAGGTGATTGGCTGCGCCACCGGCATCATCGATGCGAGGGCGCCGTCGGCTGCCAACCTCAACGGCCTGTCGGGCTGGGTGCAGTCGGTGGTGGTCGCGCCCCAATGGCGTGCCCGCGGGATCGCCAGGCAGCTCATGCAACAGCTGCTGCGCTGGTACGCCAATCGGGATGTCGCGACCGTCGTGCTCCAGGCGACCCCGGGCGCGGAGGGGCTCTACCGGGCCCTTGGCTTCGAGCCCAGCCACGAGGCCCTGCTGATACGTCAGGAGGCGCGCCAATGAAGATCCTGATCATCGGCCTTGGCTACGCCGGCCAGCGTTTCCAGCGCGCATTCGAGCACGTTGGCGCCTGCTGCGGGATCGCGGTTTCGATCGCCTATGTCGACTGCCGGCCGAAACGGACGACGCTAATGAATTTCGACCGTATCGATGGCGCGCTACGGGACTTTCTGCCCGACATCGTGGTGGTCAGCGTCAATGACATCAGCCATGCCGAGGTGCTCGAGCAGCTGGCCGGGTACAGGGGCTTCGTCATCTGCGAAAAACCCCTGGCGTCGCCGCACGACGACCTGACGGGGCTAAGCGCGGCGCTTGCCACGTGCGGCGGATTCGCCCTGAACCTCGTCGAGCGCTATTCGGAGGCAAGCCGGGTTCTGCGTGACTGGGTGGTCCGGCACGACTGGAAGCTGGTAAGGGCCAGCTTCCACTGGGGCAAGGATCGCATCAACGACTACCGCCCCACCTGTGGCGTCACCAGCGAAGCGATCCATGCGCTGGATCTGCTGTCCTGGCTCAACCCCGCCGCGGGGCCGCTGGAGCCCGCAGGTGTGCTGGGCGTGCGCTCCGACTTCTCGATTTCCGGTGATGCGGTACTCGACACCCTTCAGCTGAGCGCTGTGCTCGGCGATGCGCCAGTGACCGGCTACGCCAGCTTCGTCAACGTCGCCAGGCAGCGCACGGTGGACCTGTCTCTGGTTGATCGTGAGGAGCAGCTGATCCATGCACGCCTGACCTTCGATACGCCTCGATGGGATCACGACCATCTGCGCATCTGGATGCGCGATACCGATGGCACCGAGCTCGTCCTGCATGAGGTGACCGTGGCGCCCTGCCAACCGGGCCTGGAGACGCTGCACAAGTTGTCGCGGCTCTGCCTGCAGGCACTGGAATGGGTCGCACGCGGGCAGCCGCCAGCCGAACCCTTCGCTGACCTTGAGCAGGCGCTGGTCCTGCAGCACCTGCTCAATGCACTCGAGGCGCGCGCACTGACCCCACCCCCGGCCCGCTACAACCTCGGCGTCTCACGCGCCCTGCTGGCCGAAGACAGCAACCTGGAAAGCCTCGGCTAGGCCGTCCCATCTGGAGGAAGACAACTATGTGTGGAATCGCAGGATGGCTGGACTACAGCCTCGATATGCAGATGCAACGGGACACCCTGCAGCAGATGACCGATACCATGGCCCGGCGGGGCCCCGATGCCGGAGGCCTGTGGCTGGACGGCCCCATCGGACTGGGGCATCGCCGGCTGTCGATCATCGACCTCGAGGGCGGCCGGCAGCCGATGCTCGCCCGTCAGGACGATGGGCGGGAAGCGGCGGCCATTACCTACAGCGGCGAGATCTACAACTACCGCGAGCTTCGGGCCGAGCTTCAGGTGCGCGGTCATCGCTTCGAGAATCACAGCGATACCGAGGTCGCCCTGCGCGCCTACCTCGAATGGGGCGAGGGCTTCGTCGAGCGCCTCAACGGCATGTTCGCCTTTGCGCTATGGGACCTGCGCAGCCAGCGACTGCTGCTGGTGCGCGACCGCATGGGCGTCAAGCCGCTGTACTACTACCAGACGGCCAGCGGCGTGCTCTTCGGCTCCGAGCCCAAGGCGCTGCTGGCCAATGCGCGGGTTCCGCGCAAGGTCCGCGCCGACGGGCTGCGCGAAATCCTGGAGATGGTCAAGACCCCGGGGCATGCGGTGTTCGACGGCATGCGCGAGGTTCTTCCCGGCGAGCTGGTCCGTATCGACCGCCAGGGCCTTTCCCGCCGCCGCTACTGGCAGCTCGAGGCACGCGAACATGCGCACTCCCTCGAGCAAACCATCCGTCATACACGAGACCTGCTCGAGGACATCGTCGAGCGGCAGATCGTCTCCGACGTGCCGCTGTGCAGCCTGCTGTCCGGCGGCCTCGACTCGTCGATCATCACGGCCCTGGCCTCCCGCAAACTGCTCGCCAGCGGCAAGGGCAACATCCGCTCCTTCTCGGTCGACTTTCGCGATCACGGCAGCGACTTTGCCGGTGACGCGGTGCGCGGCACGCCCGATGCGCCCTTCGTGCGGGAGCTGGTCGAGCGCATAGGCTCCAGCCACAACGAGATCGTCCTCGACAGTCGCGAGCTGGCCGACCCGGCGCTTCGCAGCCAGGTCGTACGGGCGCTCGACCTTCCGCCGGCCTACTGGGGCGACATGTGGCCGTCGCTCTGCCGGCTGTTCCAGGAGGTGCGCAGGCACTCGACCGTTGCCCTGTCCGGCGAAAGCGCCGACGAAGTCTTTGGGGGCTATCGCTGGTTCCATGATCCGGCGGCGATCGAGGCGCCGACGTTCCCCTGGCTGGCATCGGTGACGGGTCGGTATTTCGACGGGAAGACGCTGTTCCACGGCGGACTGCTGCGCCAGCTCGACATGCCTGGCTTTCTGGCCGACAGCTACGGCCAGGCGATCGCCGAGACGCCCGTGCTGCCCGGGGAAAGCCCGGTGGAACGACGCATGCGCGAGATGAGCTACCTGAACCTGACGCGCTTCGTACAGACGCTCCTGGATCGCAAGGACCGCATGAGCATGGCCGTCGGCCTGGAGGTCCGGGTACCGTTCTGCGACCACCGGCTGGTCGACTACGCCTTCAATATCCCCTGGCAGATGAAGGCATTCGACGGTCGCGAGAAAAGCATCCTGCGTGCGGCGACCCGCGACCTGCTGCCAGAGTCCATCGTCGAGCGGGTCAAGAGCCCCTACCCCTCCACGCAGGACCCGGCCTACGAGCTGGCGCTGCGTACGTCGCTGGCAGCGATCATGGCCGACCCAGATGCCCCCGTGCGCGAGCTGCTCGACCCGGTGCGCGTGAAGGAAACCCTCGACAGGCCGCTCGGGGGGCTCTCGCCCATGTACGACCGCATGGGCATGGAGCTCGCCGTCGGGCTCAACACCTGGCTCAACGAGCAGGACATCAGCCTCGACCTCTAACCCATCCGGGCGCGGTCCCGAGGGATCGCGCTGCGCCTGTTCAGTGGAGTTTCACCCCATCATGAGCAACCCCACCCCCAACCAGCTCCCCATCTACCTCATTGCCCTCGGCGCGTTCGCGCTCGGGATGGCGTCCTATGTCACCGCCGGGCTGATCCCCATGATCGAGTCCTCCTTCTCGGTCTCGGTCGCCGTTGCCGCGCAACTGGTGACCGCCTTTACCCTGGCCTACGGGCTCGGCTCACCCGTGTTTGTCGCCTTGACCCCACCCAACCGGCAGCGCACCGGGCTACTGGTCGCCCTCGCCCTGTTCGTGGTCGCCAATGCGGCAAGCGCCCTGGCGACCAGCTTCGACAGCCTGATGATCTGGCGCGCCGTGGCCGGCATCGGCGCGGGCGTGTACCTGGCCATGGGCATCGGCGCATCCGCCGCGCTATCGACGGCCGAGCGGCGCGGCAAGTCGATCGCCATCATCATGGGCGGCATGGCCAGCGGCGTGGTGCTGGGCGTCCCACTAAGTCTGATGATCGCCGACCAGACGGGCTGGCAGGCCGCACTCTGGCTGGTCACGCTGCTGGGCCTGCTGGCCCTGGTTGGGCTTGCGGTCATGCTGCCGGCCCTGCCCGCGGCACCGGCCAGCTCGCTGCGCCAGAAGCTGGCCATCCTCGCCGATGGACACGTGGTGACCATCCTGCTCGTATCGCTCCTCGCGGCGATTGCCAGCCTCGGGATGTACACCTTCATCGCGCCGCTGCTGGCCGACCCGGACCACGGCGCGGTCCGCTCGGTAACACCCTACCTCTGGATCTGGGGCATCGGTGGCGTGCTGGGCAGCTTTCTCATCGGCCCCGTGGTGGACCGCGTCCGTGGCCCCGTGCTCGTTCTCGCGATCATGCTGATTCTGGCGGCCTCGCTGTTCGTACTTCCGTTCGCCGCCGCGCTGGGTGCCTGGCTGGTCGCACTGCCCATTGCGCTGTGGGGGGCCGTTGGCTGGGCGCTGCAGGTTCCGCAGAACAACGAGCTGATCCTGGCCCGACAGGCACAGGGCGACGGCAATCTCGCCATCGCGCTGAACGAATCGGCGCTGTATCTGGGTAGCGCCATCGGTGCGGCAGTCGGCGGGTTCCTCCTGCTCCTGCAACTGCCCACCTGGACACTCGCAGCCAGCGCGGGTGCGGTCGCATTGGTCGGTGCCCTGCTTCAGGTCGTCAACCTGCGGCGCCAGCCGACCTGGTCCGGCACGCCCCAGCCCGAACCCCATCACTGACCGAAACGGGAGACAGAAACGTGGAGCTTCGCCATCTTCGCTGTTTCGTCGTGGTTGCCGAGGAGCTGCATTTCGCGCGCGCCGCGGCGCGCCTGCATATCGAGCAGTCGCCTCTGTCACGGATCATCAAGGACTTGGAGTACAGGCTGGGCGTGCAACTGTTCGAGCGCACGACACGCCGCACCCGTCTTACCTGGGCGGGAACCGTGCTGCTGGAAGAGGCGCGCCGCATCTTCGCCGTGGTCGACCAGGCCAAAGCCAGCGTTAGGGGGGCGGCAACCGGCTATCGCGGGCGGCTGCGCGTCGCCCTGTCGGACGGCATTCCCCAGTCCCGGCTGGCCACCCTGCTCGCGCAGTCCCGAGAGCAGGATCCGGAGGTGGAAATCAGCCTGTACGAGGTACCGTCCTCCGACCAGGTCCGGGGGCTGCAGGACGACCTGTACGATGTGGGCCTGACCCAGAGCGCAAAACGGATCGAAGGCCTCGTTACCCTACCCGTATGGCAGGACCCACTCGTCGTCGCGCTGCCCGCCCGGCATCAGTTGCTCGCGTATCGTGAGATTGCGCTGGAGGAAATCGCGCAACATCCGCTGGTGCTATGCGAGCCACAGGTGTGCGAAGGCTTCTGGCAGCAGTTGCAGCCGCTCCTGGAACCGATCGGGCCCAGGCTGATCATTGCCGAACGCGTCCCTACGCTCGACCTGATGATGGCGCTTGTGGCGGCGGGCTACGGCCTCGGCTTTTCAAGCCTGGCGCGGATTGCCGAGCTCAACAATCCCGACGTCGTCACGCGCCCCCTGGCTGGCGGTACGCTGCTGACCACGTTTCTGGTGCGACGTGATGTCGAACCTTCCGAGCAACTGGGTCGATTCATCTCCCATATCACACGGAACGACCACTACGTAGCTGAACAGCCAACTGCCAAGACGGTGCGCACCCAGGACAGGCGATGAGGTGGCAAACTGAAAATTCCGAGCAAGACCCGCTTTATGTACCGCTCCTCCTCTGCGGAAGCTACAAGCGTGCTCCGTCTCGCCAACACCAAGGACACGGCGCTTACAAATTCGAAGCGGCGGTGCCGGCCGAACATTACTGGGGTGGAGCTACGGGCGATTTTTTTGGGGATTTTCGCGTCTGACTGATGAAGCGATTCTTAGCTGAAGCACCGCTTCGAACCACCTCGCCAGCTAACTAGCCGCAGAAAAGATCATGCGAGTTTGGACAGCTCTCTGCGCATTTTTTTAAACTCTCTATCTCCAGCCATGAACACTTCTAACATGTGTGGAATTAACGTTGCGGCATCGACCGGCTCGCCATAGGTTTGCTCATGCATCGAGGCGTAGCGATCAAGGTCATACTTGAGACTGGCCGGGCAGGAGAAGGTCAGTTTGATACTCTCTGTCTTGGTCAGTGGTCCCAGCCGCAGTTTGCGCGTCGTGTTCATTGTGATGCTCCGCTATCGAAGAACATTCGTTGGTAAGGTCGCAACACTAGATCCCGATTGACGATGATGCGCACCGGCAAGCCAGGCTGCTCAGTCAACGTGGGCTGGATGTTCATGTTGCGCCGGATCATCTCCTGTCCAACTTGGTTCACGCTGTCTTGCAGACCGTCACGGCCGGCGATAATGATGCGATCGCCATCCTGGCGATTCTCCGGCGCGGCCAGCTCGGCGCCGATACCCAGCAGCGTGGTCAACGCAGCGCCGGCGAAGATGCGATCCCAATGCCAATCCACACCATCCTCCAGACCGGCATAGCCGGCCGGATCGGCTCCCACAAGGTTGTCCAGCGTCAGCGAGGATGTGTCCGGTAGGATGATGCGGTTCCAGACTACCTGCACGCGGTTCTGCCCGTAGCTGACCTGGCTGTTGTAGCGACCGAGAATCCGCGCGCCCTGGGGGATTAATAGGTACTTGCCGGTCGCCGTGTCGTAGACCGGCTCCGTCACCGTGCCGATCACGTCCCCAGGAAGATCCGACTTGATGCCGGTCACCAGTGCACCGGCGATAACCGTACCGGCCATGATCTGATATGGAGAAGCCGGCAGCTGGAGATTCCCAGAATTGCGGGTTTCCCTACCGTCGGATTGCAGAAACGCCTCTTTCTGCTCCTGACGGTTCTGGACGGCCGTCGGGTCGGCGGGCTGTGCGGCCGTCGATGTGGGGCCGGCAGCAAGCGGATCGAAGCCTGCCAAATTGGGTGCCGCCGAGGCAGGCTGCGCAGCCACAGCCATGACTGGTCGCTGGCTCTCCATGCGGAAGAACACCGACGAGGCAGCCGCCTCCTCGGTCTCCTTCAGCCGCGTCAGGCGCTCAACCTCTGCAGGATCTTGGCCCGGTGGCGTGTAACTCGGCGCCGATGGCCGCTGCGACTGCACGATGGCCGGGCCGAGGTCACCCGGCAGCGGCGGCCCCAGATCGGGAGGCGGTGGCGACGGCAGCTTGGAATAGTCCAAGGGCAGACGATCCAGTCCTTCGGAGCGAGAAACGCGATCAACGTTGTAGAGCTCTGCCGGATGATTCCCTCCCCGGGGCTCAGTGGGCTGCAAGGACCAGATGGTGGCACCCAATACCACGACGGAAAGTCCACCGACCAATGTCGCCAAGGTTCGCCGGTTCAATCGAGTGACCGGGCGTGGCTGAGCACGCAGCGCGACTGACTCGGGCGGGACTTTGCCAGCCGGTGGCATAGCGAGGTCGGAAATGTCTTCCTGGCTCATGCTCAGTGCCCTCGCGCCACGCCATCCGTACGTTCGATACGCACCACGTCGCCCCTATCACCGCCCAGGCGCAGCTCGGCCGCGCCGAACAGTCGATCCACGATGTAGTACGGCGAACGGAAGCGGTAGTTGACCAGTTGCCCATCACCTTGTGTGCCGATCACAAACATCGGTGGCAACTCGCCTTGGGCGATACCTGCGGGGAACTGGATGTAGACCTTCTCTCCATCGTCAAAGGCGCGTAGCGGCTGCCACGGTGGATTGCTACCGCTGATGGCATAGCGGAAGCGGATCCTCTCCAGTGCGAGGCCGGTATCAACCGGGGCGCTCGACTGAGCAGCCTGAGCCTGGCGCTGCAAGGCCAGCATCCTATCCTTCGGATAGTCCCAGGATACCGAGGCCATCCAGGCTTTTTCGGTCGAGGTCAGCTCAATCAGGTAGGTACGCCGGCTGGTGGTGATGACCAGATTGGTTTTCAGATCCGAACGAATCGGCTTGACCAACACATTGACACGCAGCGCTTCGCCCGCGCCGCTGGATGTATCGCCGACGATCCAGCGAACCGTGTCGCCAGCCGCGACAGTCACCAGTTCCTCGCCGGCCTGCAGCGTAATCACGGTCACCCGGCCTGGAGCGACATAGACCTGATACAACGCACCGTCGTTGTAGGGCCAGACCTGGATCGCGTTGACGTAACCCTCGCGCGTGGGCATCACCCTCGCCTCCTGGTTCGCGCGCGACACCCTCAATTTCTCATCGACCGGCTCCGGCACGGTGCGTGCTTCGGCCGCATGAGGTAATGGCTTCATCTGCGCCGGCATCGGCAGCACCTTGGGTACCTCCACCACTTTCACCGGCTTCGGTAGCTCGGGCAGCAGCTGCGCCTGCACTGGTTCGTCGAGCGAGATGCGCGGCGGCGGCTTGCCCTGGTTGCTGCAGCCAGCCAATACCAGCAAAACCAGGGAGAGCGCGGACCTACAGGAGGACAGGTTCATGGTTTGGCTCCTTCGGACGCATCGAGCTCGCGGCTCCACGACAGTCCGTTGACGTAGATGCCTAAGGGGTTCTTGCGCAGCCGCTGCTCCGTACGCGGGGTTTGCAGGACGGTGGAAATCACCGCATTCCAGCGCTCAGTACCAGCAGGTGCGCCGTTTACGAAGCGCTGCTCCGTCCAACGCACGTTGAATGAGGCCTCGCTAGCCCGCACCACGCTGATCACCTGCGCCGTCACCGACTCCTTGCCGACGCGGGCGAACGGATCGTAGGTGCGTGCATAGTCGTTGAGCACGGCCGCACCCCGATCGGTGGTGTAGTTGTAGGCGTCGAGCCAGTTCTGCCGAACGACGATCGGATCGATGGACAGTGAGCGCACCAGCGTGACGAAGCGCGCCAGGTGGTAGGCAACCTGTGCATCGGCTGGCCTGTAGGGTGTGGCGGCCTCGCCAACCGCCCGCACCTGCCCACTGCTGTCTACCTCCACTACATAAGGCGTGACGATGGACTGGGCTGAACGCCAGACCAAACCGCACGCCATCAGTAGGGCAAGCGCTAAACAACCGAACGCCATGAGTCGCCAGTTTTTCGCCTGCACGCGAGCCGAGCCGATGCGCTCGTCCCAAGCCTGCCCAGCGGCCTGATACGAGGTAGCGGGTTGTGACGTCTCGGCGTAGCGTACCCGCGGTCGTCTGAAGCGCATACTTCATCCCCTTCCTTATGTGTCCGAATCCCGCAGGCTCGGCCCACTGCCTGAACTGCCGCTGTCGCCACCGCGTAGCGTGTGCGCAACGGTGGTGGCGGCATGGCTGATTTGCTGGCGTCGCTGCAGGCGACTGGCCCAGGCGGGTTGCGTCCTCGCTTCGGTGGCAACATTTGCTGCGTTGTTCAGTGCGGCCGCGCCGCCTGCAGCGGAACCGCCGCCTGCCGTTGCAAACTGACCCTCAAGCGAGCGCCCGCCCGCAGCGATTTTTGCGCCAGACGCCATACGCGCCCCGGCTGCAACTGCGGCGCCAGCACCAGTCGCTGCAGCTCCAACGCCTGCAGCCAACCCGGCCGTGCCGAGCGCAGCGCCGACCATGGCGCCAGCTCCCAATTGCGGGCCGCCGGAAATCAACCCGGTGGCGATGCCCGGGCCGAAAATGCCCAGCGCGAGCAACGCCAGCGACGCCAGCACGACAACCAGCGCGTGATCAATGGAGGGCTCATCAGGGTGTACCTGGAATTGAGCGAACAGCCCTGTACCGATGCCGATGATGACCGCCAGCACCAAAACCTTGACGCCCGAGGACACCACATTTCCGAGCACCTTTTCAGCAAGGAATGCGGTCTTATTCCACAGCGCGAACGGTACAAGGACGAACCCTGCGAGCGTGGTCAGCTTGAACTCGATCAAGGTGATGAAAAGCTGCACGGCCAACGTGAAGAAGCAGACGATGACTATCAGGTAGGCCAGAAACAGGATGACGATGGGCTCGAGGTTGACGAACACCTCGGGGAATCCGGTCAGTTTGCCTATCTGCTCAAGGATCGGCGCACCGGCGTCGATACCTGCCTTCGCCAGGCGCCCTGGCTGCAGAAAAGCCTCGATGCTGAGCGAGCCGGTTGCCGTCAAGCCCAGCCCGGCAAAGGACCGGAAAACGATGCCGGCCAGCCAATTGAAGTTGCCAATGATGTAGGCAAATGCACCGACATAGAGCACCTTTCGGATCAGCTTCGCCATGATGTCCTCGCCTTGGCCGCTGGCATGACCGAGCGCCCAGTACAGCCCGGCTATTGTCATATCGATGGCAACTAGCGTGGCGGACAGATAGGCGACCTCCCCTTGAAGCAGCCCGAATCCCGAGTCGATGTAGCGCGAGAATGTATCGAGAAAGCAGTCGATGATCGTCACGTCATTCATGGGCAGCCACCGGAAGCGAAAGCAGCCGTCTGCTCTTATCTGGGTCAGCATGAATTGGAGCGTCGAATGTCGGTGGAATCGGGGGCAGCTGCTCCAAGGCTCCGTACTCGTCCGGGCCGCCCTTGCCGTCGAAGAATCGACGCCGATATACCTCAGCTATAGGCGTGGTCTGCCTTCTGTCGCCAGCGAAGTACAGGTCGCGTTGCGCCCCATGCCGAAGCAGATCTCCCGCCAGCCCTTCGCGAGGCTGATCGCAGGCGGTCAACAATCCAGTCCAAAACAACAGGGCATATTGCATGGTCATCTCCGTCAGTTGCCGTAAAAGCGGACTGGATGCGGCGTGTACGGCGTGCCCGCGCCAAGGAAGCGTCGGCGGACTTCGCGGGCGCGCTCGACTGCCGCTGCCTGGCGGGCAAGTTCCAGTGAAGCCGCACGGTCCTGGGTGAGCTGAAGCTGCTGTGCCTGGATGGACTGCTTGGCCTGTAGTGCCAGCAACTGGTTGGTGGCCTGCATGGCCTGCAGCGCGCCTACCGCCGACTGGCTCTGCCCCACCAGGTCTGTTAGCGCACTTTCGTCATCCTCGAGGTTGCCAGACACTTGCGCCTGCATACGCATGGCCGTATGCAGACCATTGAGCGTGTACACCCAACGTTTTCGGGCATCCCAGTACATCTGATCGCCGCTGACGGTGGCCGCGTATTCTTCCGGGTACAGCCGAGCGAATTCGCTGTCGAGGTTCTGTACGTCATAGGCAAGCCCACGCGCCTCTGCAATCAGCTGCTCGCTTTTCACCAATGAGGCACGTAGCCGATTGACGACGTCGTGATCAAGGCTGGACAAGTTTCGGGCCTGGTTGACGAGCATTTGCGATTCGTTCTGAAGCTGCTCGACTTGGTTATTGATCTGCTCCAGCGTGCGAACCGCTGTCAGTGTGTTCTGCACGAGATTGGTCGGGTCAATTACCGTCATGGCCGATACCGGCCGAACCGTAAGCAATGACAACGCAGCAGCGAGACAAATGAAGCAAGTGCGTTTGCTCATGGGGCGTTCTCCTGTGCTTCAGCGGAAACGACAACCGTTGCGGGTGGCGCAGAGGACAGCAGCTCAGCCGCCCAGTCGAGGCCGCGATGACGCAGCCAGGCCGCGGCGAAGCCCGACACACCGGCCTCTCGAAGCACGCTATCGATGGCGCGCTGGTCCTGGGGCGTTGAGGCACCGGCGAACGCAAGCGCGATCGGCCTCAGATCGAGGTCGAACAGGCGATTGCCCGCACGGGACTGGTAGTAGTAATCGCGCTTGGGCTGGGCAGTGGCGACGATCTCGATCTGCCGCGCGTTAAGGCCGAAGCCTTCATAGATGGTGCGAATCTGCGGCTCGGCGGCCTGCGGGTTGGGTAGGAAGATGCGGCTGGCGCAGCTCTCGATGATCGCCGGAGCGATGGTCGAGTCCTTGATGTCAGCCAGCGATTGCGTGGCGAAGATCACGCTGACGTTCTTCTTGCGAAGCGTCTTGAGCCACTGGCGGATGCGCGCGGCGAACAGCGGGTCGTCGAGGAACATCCAGGACTCGTCGAGGATCAACAGCGTTGGCGCGCCATCGAAGCGCTCCTCCAGGCGCGCGAACAGATAACCCAGCACGGCCAGCACCGCCGCCTTGCTGTGCATCAGCTCCTCCATCTCGAAGCACTGCACATCGGCCTTGCCCAGATAGTCCAGGTCGGCATCGAGCAGCTTGCCGTACGCGCCACCGAGCACATAGGGCGCCAGCGCTTGGCGTAGTACGTTCGACTGCAGCAGCACCGACAAGCCAGTGAGCGTACGCTGTTCGACGGGAGCCCCCGCGAGGCTGCCCAGTGCCGACCAGATGGCCGCCTTTTCATCGGGACCGACAGCTACACCCTCCTGCAGCAGGCGCCCTTCGATCCACTCGGCCGCCCAAGTGCGACAGCCCTCCTCGTCAATGCGCGCGAGCGGTTGGAACGCGATCGCGCCATTGGCGCCCAGGTCGTAGTGCTCGCCGTCCAGCCCCAGCACCGTTGCCCGCATCGAGCGCCCCATGTCGAAGGCGAAGATGCGCGAGCCGGGGTAGCGGCGGAACTGCAGCGCCAGCGTGGCGAGCAGGACCGACTTGCCCATGCCGGTAGGACCGACGATCAGCGTGTGCCCCACATCGCCAATATGGGTCACCAGCCTGAACGGCGTCGCGCCCTCCGTGCGGGTGACGATCAACGGCGGCCCGTCGAGGTGGGCGTTACGCTCCGGCCCGGCCCAGACGGCCGACAACGGCATCAGGTGCGCAAGATTAAGTGTCGAGACGATGGGCTGACGCACGTTGGCGTAGGCGTTGCCCGGGATGGACGACAGCCACGCCTCCACCGAGTTGAGACTTTCCGCAATGGTGACGAAGCCCCGTCCCTGGATGACGCGCTCCACTCGTCGAAGCTTCTCGTCGGCCAGGTCGGCATCAGCATCAAGCACCGTCACGGTCGCGGTTAAAAAGCCGAAGGCAATCTGGTCACTACCCAGCGCCTGGAGGGCGGCATCTGCGTCTGTCGCCTTATTGCTGGCGTCGGTATCGACCAGCGGACTTTCCTGTTGAAATAGAGTCTCGCGTAGCAGGGCCAGCACACTCTTGCGCTTGGCGAACCATTGGCGGCGCAGCCGACCGAGTTCCCTCTCCGCCTCGTCCTTGTCGAGGCAGAGGAAACGCGTAACCCAACGATAGGCAAAGCCCAGCCGGTTGAGGTCATCTAGGATTCCCGGCCAAGTCGAGGCCGGAAAGCCCCGCAGCGTAATCACCCGCAAGTGTTCGTCGCCCAGTAACGGCGCCAGGCCGCCGTGCATGGGAACGTCCGCCAGCAACATATCGAGGTGGAACGGCACCTCCGGAACCCCGACGCGATATCGCCGTGTCGAGACGCTCGCATGCAGATAGCTCAGCGTCTCACCGTCATTCAGCCATCCGATCTCCGGCATCACGCCCGCGAGCAGGTCGAAGATGCGCTCGGTCTCGGCGATGAAGGCCGTGAGGCGCTCTCGCCAGTCCGCGCCGGCCGTCGAGGCGTTTTCATAGATCAGCTTGGCGGCACGGGCATGCGACTCTTCCGGCGGCAGGTACTGCAGCGTGAAGTGGTAGCGGCTCTCGAAGTGATTGCCACCTTCCACGAAAATCGCGCGGCGCTCCTCGTCCACGAGCCAGGACAGCGGCTCGGGAAAGTCAGAGTGCGGATAGCTCGCTGCCGGGCAACGCTCGGCCTCGACGAACAGCGCCCAGCCAGCGCCGAGCCGGCGCAGCGCATTGTTCAGCCGTGCCGTGGTAGCCATCAGTTCACCCTGCGTCGCGCTGTCGAGGTCGGGGCCACGGAAACGCGCCGTGCGCTGGAACGAACCGTCCTTGTTCAGCACGACGCCGGGCGCGACCAGCCCGGCCCAGGGTAGCCAGTCGGCGAGCAGCGCTGGACGCTGGCGGTATTCGGTGAGGTTCAGCATCGCGGCGGCTCCCTCACACATCCAGCAGCGGCTTGTGTTTGAGGTGCCGGGCAAACACCTGCATGAACTGTGGATCGACCCGCGCACCCCAGACCGCCAGCGCGTGGCCAATCAGCCATAGCACCAATCCTGGCAGCCAGAGCTGCAGGCCCAGGCCGACAGCCGCCGCCAGCGTACCGTTGGCAATGGCCACGGTGCGCGGCGCCCCACCCAGCAGGATCGGCTCGGTTAGTGATCGGTGAAGCGGTACCTCGAAGCCCGGCAGATCATGTTCCGTACTCATACGACCGCCCCGCCGGCAAAGCTGAAGAACGTCAGGAAGAAAGAAGACGCGGCGAAGGCAATGCTCAGGCCGAAGACAATCTGGATCAGCTTGCGGAACCCGCCCGAGGTATCACCAAATGCCAGCGCCAGGCCTGTGGTGATGATGATGATCACCGCCACGATGCGCGCGACCGGCCCCTGAATCGATTCGAGGATGGATTCGAGCGGTCCTTCCCAAGGCATTGACGAGCCAGCAGCCCTCGCCATGCGACCGGTCGCCAGCATGATGACAGCGAGCAACAAGCCGCTTTGGACAGGCGCAGCCAAGCGCCGCAACCGCGTCAGGCCTGACACCGGGTTTGCGGACAAGCGGGAAACTGAGGCACGTGCGACTTTCATGGCAGTTCTCCAAACGTGGTTGAGGACAACGAAGAAGAAGTGTTTGGGGAGGCGGCCAAGGCGTCCTGCGCGTCCATCAGGTGGTAGCCCGTGCCGTCGTGGCCGGCTACGCAAGCGATGCTCTTGATTCGGCGAAGGCGGCCGCGACCAGTGATTAAAATCACTACGTTGACCGCCTCGGCAATCAACGCTCGAGGCGGATTCACGGCGACTTCCAGCACCAATTGCTCCAACCGCAGCAGTGCTCCATGGGCGGAGCTGGCATGGATGGTCGCGATGCCACCCGGATGGCCGGTTCCCCAGACCTTGACCAGGTCCAGCGCCTCTCCGCCGCGTACCTCGCCCACGACCACGCGGTCAGGACGTAGCCGCATCGTGGCGCGCACCAGTTCGCGCATGGAAACCACGCCCTCGCGGGTGCGAAGCGGTACGTGGTCACGGGCGACACACTGCAATTCAATGGTGTCTTCAAGCACCAACACCCGATCACCGGTGGTGGCGATCTCGGCGAGCAGCGCATTGGCTAGCGTCGTTTTACCGGTGCTGGTGCCTCCAGCGATCAGGATGTTCTTTCGTTCACGCACCATCTCGCGCAGGAAGGAGGCTTGGGTGCCGGTCATCATCCCATCTGTCACGTAGCGCTCCAGCGGGATGATGCCCACGGCCCGCTTGCGCAAGGCGAAGGCTGGACCCGGCACGGCGGGCGGCAGAATGCCCTCGAAGCGCTCGCCGGTTTCCGGTAGTTCGGCGCTCAGCAGCGGCTTGCCGCGGTGCACCTCCACGCCGACATGCGCGGCGACCAGTCGGATGATGCGCTCGCCATCCGCCTCGGATAGCTCTGCGCCCAGCGGCGCACGCCCAGACGACAGCCGATCCACCCACAGCGTCCGGTCAGGGTTGAGCATGACCTCGACGACATCGGGATCCTCGAGCGCGGCGGCAATCACCGGCCCCATCGCGGTGCGAAGCATGGAGATACGCCGGTCCAACGAGACCGTATGAGCGGCCAGGGTTGCAGCACTCATTGGCCTCGCTCCTGTGTTTCATCTGCTGCTCTGTCCAGGCGTTCGCTGTCCGGGGATATCTCATCCATCACGCCACGTACCAAGCTGCGGCCTCGCAAAAGGTGGCGTCCGAGCTGCTCGATGAACTGTTCGAAGCGCGCCTTGCCCTGGGCCTTCGCTGCCTCCTGATGGGCCTCCGGCACCGGTGCACTGACAGTCAGGAAGTAGCGCACAAACAACGCCAGCGTCTCGATCTGGATGGTCTGGTCGCGCTCAAGGCGCTCGAATTGCCGCGACAGACGATCCAGGCGCTTGGCGATAGCGGCTTCGCGTTGGTCGCCGGCTTCGGGCGACAACCAGGACGTCAGCGCTGCCGCGACGATGGAGGATTTGGAAACACCCTTCTTGGCGGCCAGCTCGTCCAGGCGGCGAGCATGCTCGGGTTGGATGAACAGGTTGAGGCGGTACTGGCTCATAGCTGGATTCCGTCGTCGGGGTCGAGCGCGGCCTGCCGGGCGACACGCTGCATGGCAGGATCGAAGTGGCGAGGCAGAACGGGCGGCGAGTCGTCGTCATCGAGCAGAGCCAGGTCGTTGCCGGCCGGTGCCTGCTCGGGATCGTAGATAGCGGTCTCGGATAGCTCGGGCTGTCGCCGCGGCCCGCCCTCGTCGGCGAAGCTGGACGTGGGGCAGTCGCTACACTCGGACGGCGCTGGGGCTACCGGAGGTGTCAGACCGGTCCAGTCGTCTTCTCGCCCTGGCGGCGCATCGGCGTAACGCCCCGCCGCGAGGACCGGTGGCGGCAGCACGCGCCGCTTGAAGTTGGCGTCGCTGTAGTAACGCAGCTTTCGGGCCTTGATCGGTGCGACGCTGGCGACCATCACCACAGCCTCGTCCGGCGGCAGTTGCATCACCTCGCCCGGCGTCAGCAGCGGCCGCGCCGTTTCCTGACGCGAGACCATGAGGTGGCCCAGCCACGGAGCCAGTCGATGGCCCGCATAGTTGCGCTGCGCACGAAGCTCCGTTGCGGTACCCAGCGTTTCAGAAATGCGCTTGGCGGTGCGCTCGTCATTGGTGGCGAAGGTCACGCGCACATGGCAGTTGTCGAGGATGGAGTGGTTCTGCCCGTAGGCCTTGTCGATCTGGTTGAGCGACTGCGAGATCAGGAAAGCTCGCAAGCCGTAGCCGGCCATGAAGGCCAGCGCCGACTCGAAGAAATCCAACCGGCCCAGCGCAGGGAACTCATCGAGCATCAGCAGCAGCGTGTGACGCCTCTGCACGCCATCACTGCCGTCGAGTGATTCGGTGAGGCGCCGACCGATCTGGTTGAGGATCAGGCGGATGAGCGGCTTGGTGCGGCTGATATCCGAAGGCGGCACTACCAGGTACAGCGACACCGGGTGCTCGGCAGCAATCAGATCGGCGATGCGCCAGTCGCAGCGTGAGGTTACCTGGGCTACCGTCGGGTCGCGGTACAACCCGAGGAATGACATGGCCGTGCTCAGCACACCTGAGCGTTCGTTCTCGCTCTTGTTGAGCACTTCGCGGGCGGCGGACGCCACCACCGGATGGGTCTCGTCGCCCAGGTGCCGCGTCGTCATCATCCGGTGCAGCGTCACCTCGAAAGGGCATTGCGGGTCGCTCAGGAAATTGGCGACGCCACGTAACGTCTTGTCCCCGCCCGCGTACAACACGTGCAGGATGGCGCCGACCAGCAGCGCATGGGAGGTCTTTTCCCAGTGGTTGCGCCGCTCGAGCGCGCCTTCCGGATCTACCAGAATGTCGGCGATGTTTTGCACATCGCGTACCTCGTGCGCACCCTGGCGCACCTCCAGCAGCGGGTTGTAGGCCGCTGAAAGTGAATCGGTAGGATTGAACAGCAGGCAGTGCGAAAACCGTGAGCGCCAACCTGCGGTCAGGTTCCAGTTCTCGCCCTTGATGTCATGGATGACGGCCGAGGATGGCCAACTCAGCAAGGTAGGCACTACCAAGCCAACACCCTTGCCCGAGCGGGTCGGTGCAAACGCCAGGACATGCTCGGGACCCTGGTGGCGCAGGTAGTGGTCGTCATGCAGTCCGAGGAATACACCGGCTGGGCGGGTGAGCCCCGCCTTGCGAATATCTTCAGCCTCGGCCCAACGCGCCGAGCCATAGGTCGTGACTTGACGCGACTGACGTGCGCGCCAGACCGACATGGCGATGGCGACGCCCACCGCGACCATGCCGCTTGCGCCGGCAATGGCACCGCCGATATCGAAAACCTCTGGCGCATAGGCGCCGAAGAAAAACCACCATTCAAACAGGCGCCAGGGGTGGTAGATCGGTTTATCAAAAAGCTCGAACCAGGGCATGCCCAGGCGCGCCTGATAGCCCAGCGCTGCGGCCGTCCACTGCGTGGCGCCCCACACGCCGGTGATGACGACACCGAACACAACGGCGATCTGTCCGAACAGTACGTTCGTCCCGAGCATCACGGCGTCCTCCCCCTTGGCATAAAGCAGCCCATCACCGGGCTGCGTGGGGGGAGATTCGGTGCCGTTCCGGTGCCGGTCAAAGACCGTTATCGGGACAACACTGGACGAAAATGCATCAATGGAAGCGTGGGAAAGTGGCAACAAAACGCCGCAAGCGTGAACGCGTTGCGGCGTATTGGTCGGACCGTACGCGTTTTCCGAGGGCGGGTAACGCTTAAAACTTGGGCGGCTGTTCTGGCGGTGTGTAAGGCACTTTTCCGTCCCCCAAGAATCGCCTGCGCGTGGCTTCGGCAACACGGTTGCACAGGGCATCACCGAGCTTCGCGCGGTCCAGCTTGCATTGCGGACGCAGCTCCTTCAGCCGCGCGGGGTCAGCCGCCAGCTCGTCAACCGTCGGCAGCGGCGCCGCCGGTTTTTCAGCCTCGCCGCAGGCCGTCAGTGCCAACGCACACAGTATCGGTGTCAGGGTTCTCATGGCTCGTTTCCTCTGGGTTGCAGTTGCAAATCGAAGGCGTTTGGCATACGTCGATGGTCGCGCACCGGGAGCAGCCGACAGACAGAACAGCGTGTCGAGGCCGTCAGATCCCAACACCTCGAGACCTCCCAAGCTCCCAGGAAACCGCGTTGCCCCGTACCGTCGCGGCAAGCTGTTGGCCCAGGCGCGGCTCGATGACGGACTTCCACGGCACAAGGCTGAACGCCTTGCCATCCTCCAACACGGCGTAACGTCCGCTCGCGAGCATGACGCTACGGCGATAGAGGCCCGCCACGCGTTGCCCTTCCTTCAAAGGCCGGTGCTCCAATCCGGTTTCGGCAGCGACGTGCTCAGCGACGTGGGTCAGCTCCCGGCCCCGCAGCGTCGCCAAAAGATTGCGCGACAGAACTACGCGCTGAGCCTGCCGCTCGGCCAGCCCCTGCTCCACCAGAAAATCGGCGCGTTGGCGCAGGGCCTGCTTCACCTCACCGGCAAATCCGAGGTCACCCAGCCCTCGTCCACCGCCTATCAGTTGCTGATCGAGCCAGGTAGCGCCGATCACGCGGGCCTGCCGTTCAATCGGCAGATGGGATTTCAACTGGACGGCCGCCCCACCCAAGCGCTTCGCGTCGTATTGGCGGCCACGCTCAGGTAGATCCGCCGGCACGTTCCACAGCCCGTCCGCCACGCGTTCGACGATGCCCGCTCGGCGCAGCGCTTCGAGTCGCCGCACATGAGCCGCGACCAGTTCCTGCGGGTCACGGTTGCCTTTCGCCTGGCCCCTGGCGATCGCCAGATGATGGTCTGACCGGTACAGACCATCTCCCGCGAGCCTGGCGATGGTGCGGTCCGTTTCCCGGATCTCGGCCGAGCCACGCACGTCCACCACCGAACCAACCGGGTAGCTGGCCAACTCGTCGCGACCGCTGAGGGAGACGTAGTGCGCCTTGCCATCCAGGCCATCGACGACGAGATAGCCCCGGTCACTCAGCTCATCGGACAGGCCTTTGGCAACCACCCGGCCTGTTACTGCAACCCCGCCCTCCCCTGGCTCGAATACGGCCAGCTGGCGCGACCGCCCGCTCATGGCACGCTGTAAGGTGCGAATGATGTCGCCTCGTTCACCCAGCGTGCGCAAGGTGGTCTGCGCGTCGGCCTCAATCGACCATGTGCCGGGCCGGATCTCTTCAGCCAGTCCCATTTGCTGTAGCCGCTGCAGACGGCCGATCAGCAACAGACGCTGGCGTTGCAGCGGCGGCTGGTTGAAGCGTTCGATTTGCAGCATCCGCTCGGGCCCCGCTTCGCGGCACAACGTGCGATCGAGGCTCGTCCAGCGTTCCTGGTCCACCTCACGCTGCAAGGTCTGCTGTATCTCCAACTCGGTGCGTGGCCCGAGCCATTCCGTGGCCAGTTCAGCGGCCCGATGGCGAAAGCCTTGCGCGATGTAGTCGCTGGCGATGATGAGGTCCTTACCGGTGTCGTCGCGCCCGCGCACGACGAGGTGCGTATGCGGGTTATCGGTATTCCAGTGATCCACCGCCACCCACTCCAGCTGCGTACCCAGGTCGGCCTCCATGCGCCCCATGAGCTGCCGGGTGTAGGCGCGCAAGTCGTCCAGTTCAGCGCCGTCCTCCGGCGCGACGATGAAGCGAAAATGATGACGATCGTCAGCACAGCGCTCCTCAAATCCGCACAGATCCGCCTCGTCCGTCTGCGGCCCGTACGCTCGGCCTGCTTCTCCGTCGCGGCCTGCGCCATCACGCTCGATATAACGCAGATGCTTGGCCAGCGATCGCGGGCTCGCCTGACGTTGGTTGACCAGCAAGGTCTTGATGGTCACACGGCGCGAAAAAGGTGTGAGCGAGGCGCCCGCAAAGCGCGCCGCCGTATGCCCTCGCCCCAACCGCGAGCCGGGCCGCTGGCCGGCGTACCGGCCCTTGTCACTGGTCAAGGCAGGACGACGTACCGCCGACTTCCCGCCCGCCTTGCCGACCTGCTTGAGCACCTTGGAAACGAAGCCCTTGTCGCGGCTCCTCGGTGCGCTCGGTCGCAGGCGGAAGTCGTCATCGCGGCGGTCGGTCATGACTGTGCTCTCGACAAGTCAGGGCGCGGTCTGGCGCGTGAGGCACGCTGACATGCCAGCGTTGGCGCGGGTCGCACGCTATCTACGGCACGGCAAAGACGCAGTCGCGTGCCGCGCCTCCCCCACGTGCAGACTGGCGTTGCGACCGACCGGGTGCCGCCCCCTTTTGTCTTGCCTTCCGCCTTTATCAGTCGCATGTGCTCCAGGCGTTGATGGTCCGGCACGGCTGTGCGTCTCGCGGCCAGGCCACCGGTGAACACGGTGGCGGGCGCTAACTGTTCACGCTCAAGGCAAGACGGCTGCACGCAGGACAGCTGCGCCGGTTGCAATAGGTAGCGCGGTACGAACGCATCCGTGCACTCGCGACAACACGAAAGCAGCCACCAACCTGACAACCGATACGAAGCGACGATGCACAGCGAGTCGGTACGCTTCATCGATCCGTCTCCTGCCAAAGCGGATGCGCAATACCGAGCACGGCGGAGGCCTCGACCGGTCCGAAATAGCGACTGTCGAACGACGCCGGGTTGGCCGTGCTCAGCAGGAACAACTCACCAGGGCGAAGCCGTCGGCACCCCGACCAGGCCTGCAAGGGCCGACCCGCTCTGTCTGCGACACGCGCTGCAGCCACGGGTACGCCGTCGATGCGCACAATGCGGTCAGCGATGCACACGTGCTGGCCCGCCACCGCAGCCACGCGCTTGAGCAACGGGATGTCTATGGGCAGGTAGCCGCGCTGTGCTGCCAGCGAGGCGCTGGCCTCCGGGAGACGAATCAGCACGATGCTGCCAACGGGCGACGCGCCAGCCTGCCGCCCAGCCGAGTCGACCCGATACCAGCCAACCGGCACGCTGTCCGAAGCGTTGTAGACGAACCGGGCATCAGGCCGCATGACCGACGCCCACGTCAGCGCAGCAAGACCGCAGGCGCAAAGCGGTGCGAGCATGAGGCGAGCGCGCCGTCGTGAACAAGCGTGAAGAGCGGGGATAAGGATCATCGCAACCTCCTTCTCGCCAGCCAGGTGGCGTAACGCCCGGCCGTGTAGACGGGCATCGGCAGGTTCGCGGCGAGCCGGTTGTTCAACATGCGCCAATACGCAGGTGACACGGCTGTCGGATCGATGCCCTGCGCCTCTATGGCATCGACCAGCGGCAGCACCGCCCGTACGGAAGACTCGCCCTTGGCGTGCATTAATAACCGCGCCCCTGGTAACACACCGGCGATGCGTTGCACTGCGTCCCGTTGCGTACACGCCTGCATCACCATCAGTTGCCAGTCGATCATGCCGTACTCGTTGGCTTGCCAGCGAACGCGGCAGAAGATGGCGCCCGGCAGGAACACGGCAATGCACCGCATGGGGGCCAGTTGGATAACACGCACCGAATCACCAAAACGCAGGTAGACCTGGATGCGCTGCGGCGCGTGGACGAGGAATACACGTGTCAGCGGCGTAGCGTCGGCCTGGCCGCAACATGCGATGAGAGATGGCGGCGAAGCCGGTGTGGCAGAGACTGTTTGTGTGGTCATGATGTCTTCTCCGGAAACTCGCGCTCCAACAGCTCGCGCAGCAAATCGGCCACCGTCATGCCCTGGGTGAACGCCGACACCTTGATCCGGGCGCGCAAGGCGGGGGTGATGTCGAGGGTCAGGCGCGCGCTGTAGAGATCGCGTTTATGCAGGACGCTGGCGTCTCCCTGGCGAACCCAAGCCTCGGCGTGCGGGTTCGCAGGAGGACGGACGCCGATGGCCGTGCGCTTGTCGCCTACGCGTGTCATGCCGTCCACCTCAGCAACTCGTCCACCAAGGCGGCGATCTCATGCGCGGCAGCACTGTCAGGTGCCGTCTCGCGGGCAAGCCGACCGGACGCCACGCTGTCAGCGAAGACAATGCGCTGGCGAACCTCAGCACGCAGGGCCGGTAGCGGCTGCTCGGCCAGCGCCTGGCGCGCTTCGCGGCCGATGATGGTGGTGCTGATGCGTCGGTTGATGACAAACGCTGCCGCAAGCTCGGGGCGAAACACCTGCGCTTCGAGAATCAGCGCAACCATCTCATCGCTGGCCCACAGGTCATACGGGCTGGGTTGAACCGGGATGATGACTCGGTCGGCAGCCAGCAGTGCGGAGCGTGCTAGCGCGGCGATGCGGGGTGGACCGTCAATGACGATGTGATCTGCGCGGCGGGCCAGTTCGGGCGCTTCCTGGTGCAGCGTTTCGCGAGCAAGACCCAACGCGCTGAACAGCCTGGGCAGGCCCTGTTGCGCGCGCCGTTGCGTCCAGTTCAGCGCTGAACCCTGCGGGTCGGCGTCCAGCAGGACAACATGCTGGCCGCGTAGCGCCAGTTCACCGGCAATGTGCGTGGCAAGCGTGGTCTTGCCGACGCCGCCTTTCTGATTGAGCAGCGCAATGATCATGACCTGCCCCTCCTCTCCCTGGAGCGGGCCAGCGCGTGCCGTTTTTCGGTTATCCACGAGAACGGGGCGCTCTTACAAAAAGTTAGAGCTTTTAAGTTAGATAAGTTAAGGGATGCTCGGGGCCGCGCGGGCTCTGGTCTGTAGCCGGTTCGGCACGCCTGATAGCACGATAGGGACACGCCCGATAGCACGATACCCGACACGCCTGATAGCACGAGTCCATCCACAGCTTTTACCGCGACTATCCCCGTGCCGTGGACGACACGGGCCGGAACGTAAGCAGTTCCGTTCTGCTCTCCGGAATGCGCACGATGTCCAGCACGTAGCCCGGCAACGACTGCCGCGCCACCAAAGTGCGCAGATCGCAGGCAAAGTCGTAGGGCCTCGCGGTGCTGCCCGACTTGCGGTGCAGGTGTCTGAAATCGAACTGCCAGCCCTCGGCCTGCTTGCCGCCGTGCTTGCGAACCAGGCGGTATAACCAGCGCTCGATGCCTCCGGTGAGCCGGAAATACGCCGGGTCGATGGTCAGGACCAGCGCTGCGTCCAGCACGCCCGCGAAGAACCAGTCCGGCAGGATCAGCTCGATGCCCAGCGGCGTACCGCGGGGGTCGGCCAGTTCTTTCCACTCGTTGATCCAGGAAAAGCGATGCAGACGCCGCCCGGTCTTCTCGCGAATCGACGTCGCGACTGTGGTGGACTGCAGGCGATCCAGGGCGGCTTTTAGGCGCTGGTAGTCGCGTAGCGATACACCGCGGCCGATGAAGCGCAGGATTTCGTAGGGTGTTGCTCGCATCAGGCGTGACGGAGCGATGCCGGCATCGCGCGCTGCAACGATCTGGCTGGCGGCCCAGATCAGAATATCGGCATCCCAGATCGTGGCGATGCCGTGCTCCTGGGTTCCCTCTACGCGCACCGTTACGCCAGTGGTGCGGAAGTCGATCGGCGTTGTGCGCCGGGACTTCGATAGCGAAAAGAACGGATACGCCATGAGGTCCTGGCTGTCGCGCGGCGCCATGTCGCCCGGCAAGGCGCGAAACAGGTCGAGCTGGACACGCTCGGGCTCGGAGCTGGCCATCAGGCCGCCGATCAACGCGCACGACTGTCAGCCGAGTGCTGCTCGGCGTACTCGAGATCGGAGGTGGCCTCGAAACTATGCTGATCAGCCCAGGCATCAAGGTCGGCGATGGCATACATGACGCGGCGACCAAATTTGCGAAAGCGTGGGCCACCACCGATCACGCGTTGCTTCTCCAGCGTGCGTGGGGATAGGCGAAGATAGGAAGCCGCTTCGTCGTTGGTGAGGTAACGCTGCGGCTGGACAGCAGCAACGGGCTGCATCGATGTGCCGGTAGCAACAGCAGGCCGTACGGAAACAGGTCGCATAGGGTAAACCTCCATCGTTCAGGACAACCCCGCCACACCAGTGCAGCCGGATGGAGCCAGTCTTAGAAAAGCCGGGCGCCCTGCTCAGGGCCGTTTTGGTGGCAGATCGGAACGGCCCTCCCCGTTCAAGTCGAGCTGTGCCAGGCGGCGATAGCCATCGAGCATCAGCGTGCGGCCCCGTCGGACCAGGCGACGGATCTTCGAGCGCAACCCCGCATCCGCATGCCAGCCGTGTGTTACCGCAGCAACACCAAAGAGCCCGGCGGCCACCTCTCGCAACGAGGCACCCGCCAGGCTGGCGTCCAGCGCCTGCAAGGTGTGCAGTTCAAGCAAGGCGGTGGCGCTCGGTCGAGCGAAGGTCTGGGCGAGTGACGCGGCTTCAGAGGCACCGGCCAGGTTGTCCAGCGCGTCAGAAATGGCGCGCGCACGCGCACGAAGGCCCGGTTGGGCACCAGGGCGCAAGGCGACAACGAACGCGCCTCCATCCTCCAGGCCAGGCGCCATAGCCAGCGTGACCTGGCAGCCGGAACAACTGGTCGTCACGCGCAGACAGCGACCGTCATGGATCAAGCCCTTGCGGCCTGGAATGCGCCAGAAATCAAACGTTGCGGCGTCAGGTCTGGGATCAAGGTCGGGGTAGAGCTGGCCCTGCCCCGGATGGTCAGCGAGCCAGACCGGATGCGCGTCGCGTGCGTCCAGGCCAGGATCTTCCAGCAAGCGCAGCCCCCAGCGGTGCGCAATCACTGGCCAGCGTAGGGGATCAAGCCAGTCACGCCGGTATTCCGGATTTCTGCGCAGGTACTCCCAGGCCAGAGAAGGCTGATCGAGGTGCAGCACGTAGAGGTAGGCCGCAGTGGGAAACCCTTGCTCGGCGTGGCGGGGAGCCATCCACCAATCTCCCTGCTTCGAGATAGTCACCCCTGGCTCGCAACGGGAAACGACGGCCGTTACGCAATGCAAAGACCGATGACACCGGCGCGTTGGCCGGACCATCTGTTCGCGACGCCGAGCCAGGGCTCTGAAGTACAGAGCCATCCTGCAGTGTTTGGGGTTTAAACGATGACCCGATAGGTCAGGCTTGCGCCCGCAGATGATGAGATGGCGATTCAGACCGCGCCGGTCTGAACGCTTACGGTTTCACGCGATTACTCCGTTGCTGAAATGTGAAACCGCACTAAACCGCCGACCTGCAATTGCGGTTCTGTGCGTCCCCCAAAAGCACAGATGCGTCTACGGGCGAAACGGTAAACGAACCAAAGCGCAGATCCGGCTTTGCATGTTTCTGTAAAGGCGTAAAAGCGCTTTTGCGTTTCTGTCAGAAACCGCCATCAATACTTTCTGTAAAAGCATGAAAGTGTCGTTCCAACTGATCCAAACGCGACCAGGCAATCGGCCGGCCAGACGCCACAATCGCCGTCGCGAGCGCCAGCATGGCCGAGCTTCAAGAGGCATTAGCGCACTGGGTACAAATGACCGCAGCGGACAGCAATGAGATTGCTACGCGGCAATTGCGGCTCCCACTGCGCAACAGTGCCCTGCCGCAGCGGTCGGGGCGATGAGGTGGTCAGGCCACTGACTTGCTGCGTGACCAGATCAGGTTGTCCGTACCGTCCTCCTCCGCGATCAGGCGGGCGTAGACCGTCGCCGGAAAAGAAGGGTCGTCCAGGGTCACGGACAGGTATGGCCGCTCTGCCTGGCTGACTTTCTTCCAGGCTGCGCCGATGTCGAAGCCACTGGCCGCCTGGATGCGGTAGTCGGGTGCGTTCTCGCCGCCCCTGGCGTTGGGGATGAACCTGACCTTGACGTCAAGCGTCAGGGTGCGACAGTGCCGGTGAAGCCATCGTTCTGAGCGGTAAAGGTGCCGATGTTGGCCATGATGAATGCTCCTTTCGGGGTAACCAAGGTCGCGCCCATCGCGTCCTTTTTGTGATCCGGCAGGCGGAGGACGGGCTGGGCGCACCGCAACGCGGCCGCAACAGCGTGAAGGACCGGCAGGCACACAGAATTTGCGGGCGAGGAGTCCGCGAAGCGGAGGGGAAATTGTTTGAACCGAACGGTTACTGCCCTGACGCCCGAGGCGCAGCCGTGCCACCGCCAGGATTCACGACGTGCCAAGGACGCAACGGAACGAACTTTCCCGAAAGGAGCCGTGGCTGGCTCGGTCTCCCAGCGCAACGCTTCACCGGCTTGCTCCCTGACGGGGACAAGGACCAGCACGCTAGCGACAAGCGAGAACGCACCTCCCGCACCTGCGGCAACGCGCTTGAGGCCGGGTCGGCAACGATAAATAGCGAGGCAGTGCGGCAGGCAGGTGACCATACTCGAATCCGGAGCAATGAGCCGTGAGCTTCGAGAACGGTACGCTTGATGACAACCCGCCGCAGTGAGTACGGGCGGATTGTACGACAACGTTCACTATCGTAATGCAACATCACCGGCGCGCTAAGAGGTACCGCCGTATGCAAGCGGTCATCGGCCGCCGTTGATTCGAGCTACCCCCCTTCGGGGGCTCAACGTCCTTCTTGCTCGGGCCGCATGCCTGCCTATCAAAGATCTCCAGTACACTTGACGCACCTCTGGCTCGGCTATCGCAGCTGGCTTTCCGTGAAGCGCTGAAGGCTTTCCCAAGCAGAAAATGACCCTTATCAAATTAAAAGATCTTGAAGCCCACCTATGGCACGCCGCGCATATCATCACCGGCCCCATCGATGCATCCGATTACAAGACCTATATCTTTCCGATCCTGTTCTTTAAACGGATCTGTGATGTCTATGACGAAGAGTTTCAGGATGTGCTGGCCAAAGTCGGCAGTGTAGAGCTGGCGCGGGAGAAGATATTCCATCGAATTCAAGTGCCCCTTGGCTGCCATTGGGACGACGTATTCGCCAAATCCCACGATATCGGCAAGGCGCTTAAGGATGCCTTCCTAGGCATTGAGCAAGCCAACGCCCCTTTGCACGGCATCTTCGGTGATGCCAGCTGGACGAATAAGGAGCGGCTGCCCGATGAATTACTCGCCACGCTGCTCAATCACTTCAACCAGGTCAATCTTGGGGTGGCCAGCGTTCGTAACGACGACATGGGCCGCGCCTACGAATACCTGATCAAACGCTTTGCCGACAAAGCCAACAAGAAGGCGGGTGAGTTCTACACCCCGCGCACAATCGTGCGGTTGATGGTCAACATCCTCGATCCCCAAGAAGGTGAAAGCGTTTATGACCCGGCCTGCGGTACGGGCGGCATGTTGCTGGAGACCATTCACCACGTTCGTGAGAACGCTGGCGATCCCCGCCTACTAAAGCTCAAGGGCCAGGAAAAAAACCTGACCACTGAAGCCATTGCCCGCATGAACCTGTTTCTCCATGGTCAGGAAGACTTCGAAATCGTGCGCGGCGATACCCTTCGTGAACCCAAATTCCTGATCTACGACCGGCTCGAAACATTTGACTGCGTGATCGCCAACCCACCGTTCAGCCTCAGCGAGTGGGGTCATGAACAGTGGGCAGCGGATGCTTACAGCCGCAACAGGTACGGGCTCGCGCCGAAAACCAATGGCGATTTTGCCTGGGTTCAGCACATGTTTGCATCGCTTAACGACAGCGGGCGTATGGCGGTTGTGCTACCTCACGGGGTGCTGTTCCGTGGGGCGGCAGAGGGCAGAATCCGCACCAGCCTGCTCAAAGAAAACCGCATCGAAGCCATTATTGGCGTGGCTCCCAACCTGTTCTACGGCACTGCTATCCCCGCCTGTATCCTGCTGCTGCGCAAGCAACGTCCTGACGAGCATCACGGCCATGTATTAATCATCAATGCCGAGGAAATATTCACCAAAGGCCGTGCGCAGAACACCCTGAGCAATGCTCAGGCGGATCAGATCTACCAGATCTACCTGGAGCAGTATCAGCAGGGGCCTAGAGCCACAGCATTGGAAGGCGTGGCGCGCTGGGTGCCGTTGAGCGAGATTGCGGAAAACGACTTCAACCTGAACATTGCCCGTTATGTACAAAAGCCACTGGAAGAAGAAACCATCACCGTCGAAGAGGCGCTGAAGGACTTCCAGCAGAAGCTGGCTGCACTGGAACAAGCCGAGCAGGAACTGGAAGAACTACTGACCAAGGAAGGCTTTGAGCTATGAGCACGCTTAGCGCCAACAGCAACAGCTCCCAACTCATCATCTACCAGAACGATGACGCAGGCGCTGACCAGCACTTCACCGACCTGAGCCAGCTCGCTCACCCGCTATCAGACAAGATCCGCAAAAATGATTGAGCAACAAAAACACCAGGCTTCCCGCCTCGGCAAAAAGAAACTCGAAGACCTGCTCTGGGGCGCCGCCGAGTTTCTCCGTGGGCAAATCGATGCCTCCGACTACAAGCAGTACGTTTTCCCTCTGCTGTTCTACAAACGCCTGTCCGACGTTTACCTCGAAGAGTATGTCGAGGCTCTGGAAGTCAGCGAAGGTGACGCGGACTACGCAATTATGCCCATGTTTCACCGCTTCCATATTCCCCAGGAAGCGCGCTGGGAGAAGGTGCGCCACACTAGCAAAAACATCGGCGAGGCGATCCAGAATGCCCTGCGCCTGATCGAGACCCACAACGAACGCCTGCACGGTGTATTCGGCGATGCACAGTGGACGAACAAAGAACGCCTGCCCGACCACCTGCTGGCTGACCTGATTCAGCACTTCAGCAAGATCCCCCTGGGCATCAAGTCGGTGGCGCAGGACGATCTCGGTGAAGCCTACGAATACCTGATTAAGAAGTTTGCCGACGACTCCGGCCACACTGCCGCCGAGTTCTACACCAACCGCACCGTGGTGCACCTGATGACTCGCATCATGGGTTTGAAGCCAGGTGAAACCGCCTACGACCCCACCTGCGGCACTGGCGGTATGTTGCTTAACGCGGTGATGGACCTGCGCGATGAAGGTAAGGAATGGCGTAGCGTCAAACTCTATGGTCAGGAAGTGAACCTGCTCACCTCCGCCATTGCCCGCATGAACATGTTTCTGCACGAGATCGAAGAGTTCGAGGTGCTGCGTGGCGACACCCTGGCCGAGCCCAAATTTATCGAGGGCGATCAGCTCAAGCAGTTCGACGTCATCTTCGCCAACCCGCCGTACTCCATTAAAAAATGGAACCGCGACAAGTTCGCTGCCGATCCCTATGGCCGTAACCTCTATGGCGTACCGCCCCAGGGCTGCGCGGACTACGGCTTTTACACCCACATCATCAAAAGCCTGAAACCCGACACTGGTCGCGCTGCCATGCTCTGGCCGCACGGCGTATTGTTTCGCGACTCCGAGCAGACCATCCGCAAGCAGGTGATCGAGTCGGACATTATCGAAGCCGTGATCGGTCTCGGCCCCAACCTGTTCTATAACTCGCCTATGGAATCCTGCGTAGTTGTGCTCAATTGCAACAAGCCCGTCGGGCGCAGAGGCAAGGTTCTGTTTATCAATGGCCTTGAGCATGTCACCCGTGAACGCGCCCATAGCCGACTCTCGGACGATGACCTCGCCGTGTTATCCGAGGCCTATGTGGCACCTGATAAGCATCCGGCCATTACTGCTCTGGTAGATATCGAAGCGATTCGCGAAAACCAGCACAACTTGTCAATTCCGCTTTATGTACAGGCCGTGAATGACGAGGAAGTACACGATATTGAGCATGCCATCGAAGCCTGGAAAGTCAGCCGGATTCAGCTGAAAAAGCAGACAAGTAAATTGTTTAAAGGCCTCGAAAAGTTGGGTTACGAGGTGAGCAACACATGACAGCACAGCAGTTACCCGAAGGCTGGCAGATAGTGAAATTTGGTGAAATTGCCAACCAAATTTCCAAGCGCGTAGAACCTAGCGGAACCGAACTGGATATTTATGTGGGTTTGGAGCACTTGGACCCGGACAGTTTGAAAATCAAGCGCTATGGCGTGCCAAGTGATGTGGCCGGGCAAAAGCTCTTGGTTAAAAAAGGCCAGATTATATTTGGTAAGCGCCGGGCATATCAGCGCAAGGTCGCCGTAGCGGATTGGGATTGTATTTGTTCGGCACATGCGATGGTTTTGGAGGCAAAGCCAGGCAAAATAATTCCTGACTTTCTACCGTTCTTTATGCAGACCTCCGAATTTATGAAAAGAGCAGTTGAAATATCGGAAGGCTCGCTATCACCGACAATAAAGTGGGGGAAGTTATCAACCCAAATCTTCACCATTCCAAGCATTGAAAGACAGGAAAAATTAATACCTCTACTACGTTCTACAATGAAGCAGGAAAAACTTCTTGCAAGTACTTTTGATATTTCAATACGATTACTGAGGTCTTTCAAGCTTACAAAATTCAAGAATTTCTTTGATGTCGAAAAGCAACGAAGAGTCAATTTGCCTGATGGTTGGAAGGCTCTAAAATTAGCTGAATTAATTCGCTCCGCTCCGGAGAGCGGCCTCTCGCCAAATCCTGTCGATAATAACGTAGACCAATTTGTTTTAAATCTTAACTGCCTAACCCGTGACGGATTTTGCCCGAATGGATTTAAAGGAATAAAGCCTGTCGATTTTTCTGACGAATTAAAACTCGCGGATGGCGATCTTCTTGTTTCTAGGTCTAACACGCCTGACCTGGTTGGTTTGGCGGGATTATATTTTGACCTCCAAGGACGCAAAGCAATTTTCCCCGACACCATGTGGCGAATTGATGTGAACGAAAAAAAAATATCAAAAGAATATCTTCTTAACTATTTGCTATCCCCATATGCGCGACGCGAACTACAACGAATAGCTGCCGGAACCAGTGGCAGCATGAAAAAAATAAATAAATCCAGTTTTTGTAAAATCCCAGTTCCGGTTCCACCTGCCGAAGAGCAGGCAGCTATAAATGAAACAATTGGTAATTTTAGCGCAGTCATTGAGATTATATCGAAGAAGATTTTTGAAATCAGGGCGCTGAGAAATTCTTTAATTAAAACACCAGGACTAGAGGGTTTCTAAGTGTTTAACGAACAAACCGTCACCGAAAATGGAATTATCGACCGCTTAAAAAACTTAAGCGGGGTAAAGTGGAATTACTGCCACGGCGAGAACCTGCCGAAGAAGGCGCAGGATATCTTTGTCGATGAGTGGCTAAAAGACGCGTTATGTTCGTTAAACCCGGCAATTGCCCAACAGCCTGATTATGCCGATGAGGTGATCCACAAGCTGCGCGGCGTGCTATTGGAAGCACCGCACAGCGGTCTAGTGCGGGCTAACGAAAACTTCCAAGCCTGGCTGTTGGCCGAAAAAACCTTGCCCTTTGGCGAGAACGGCGAGCACGTCACCATCAATCTGATCGACTTCGAGCAGATCGAGAACAACCGCTTTGTGGTGGCCCAGCAGGTGCACTATGTGGCGGCGGGCGAGGTGTTCTTCGATATCGTGCTGTATGTAAACGGTATCCCGCTGGTGGTCGGCGAAGTGAAAAGCGCCACCCGCCCCAGCGTCAGCTGGCAGGACGGTGCAGTCGACTTTATGGGCGGTAAGAAGCACTACTGGCAGCATGTGCAGGCCTTCTTCGTGCCCAACCTGCTGTGCTTCGCCAGCGAGGGCAAAACCTTTGCCTACGGCGCGATCAATGCGCGGGTCAAAGATTGGGGCCCCTGGCACCACACCGACCAGCGCGAGGATATTCCTGCCACTCTGTCCTCCGTTCTGGCGAGCGCCGAGGGACTGCTGAACCCGCAAACCCTGCTGCAACTGCTGACCTCATTTGCGCTGTTCTCTACCCACAAATCCGGTAAAGACACGCCGCCCAAGCGCATCAAACTGCTGCCGCGTTACCCGCAGTTCGAGGCCGCCAAGCAGATCGTTGAACGGGTGAAAAAGGGCTATCCGAAAAAAGGCCTGATCTGGCACTTCCAGGGCTCCGGCAAGTCGCTGCTGATGCTGTACGCGGCGAAGATGCTGCGAGCTGATAACGCGCTGAAAAACCCTACCGTGCTGATCGTCGTCGACCGCCGCGACCTGGACAGCCAGATCAGCGAGACCTTTGGCGGCGCCGACGTTAAAAATCTGATCAAGGTGCAGAGCTGCAAAAAGCTCGGTACCCATATCGAACAGGACAGCCGTGGCATCCTGATCACCACCATCTTCAAGTTCAAGGATGTCGAGGTTGATGAGCGCAACCCGGATGGCCTGAACAATCGCGACAACATCATCGTGCTGGTGGATGAAGCCCACCGCACCCAAGAGGGCGGGCTGGGCGAGAAGATGCGCTGGGCGCTGCCCAATGCCCACTTCTATGGCCTGACCGGTACGCCGATCTCCGGTATCGAGCGCAACACCTTCAAGCTGTTCGGTGCCGAGGACGATCCAGGTCGCTACATGAACCGCTACAGCTACAAGCAGTCGATCCGCGACGGTGCCACCAACCCGGTGAAGTTCGAACCACGCCTGGCCGAACTGAGGGTCGACCGCGAGGCGATCAACCAGGAATTCGAGCAACTGGTTAAAGAAAACAACCTGGACGAAGACGAGAAGACCGCTCTGTCCAAGCGTGCCGGCAAGCTGGCGGTGATGCTCAAGGCACTGAAGCGCATGGAGGCCATCAGCGCCGATATTGCCGCACACTTCACCAGCCATGTGCAGCCAAAAAAGATGAAAGCCATGGTGGTGGTCTATGACCGCGAAGCCTGCGTGCAGATGTACCACTTGCTCGGCAGCAAACTCGGTTTCGACGTCTTAGAAGTGGTGATGAACGTCGACCAGGCCCAGGTCAAGGATGAGAACGGCAAGGTCAACAAGGACTGGCACCGCTGGCATGAAGAGCTGGGACTGCCCATCAAACAAACCGATTTTGAGCGCTGGCAGGCACTCGATGATGACGAGCAAGCCCAGAAAAACCTGCTGGAAACCTACAAAGACCCGAAGCAGACCCTGCAACTGCTGATCGTCACCGCCAAGCTGCTCACCGGTTTCGACGCCCCCATCTGCTACTGCATGTACCTGGACAAGCCGCTGCGTGATCACACCCTGCTGCAGGCCATGTGCCGCACCAATCGCCTGTATGAGGCGGATGGCGTGGTCAAGCGCATGGGCCTGATCATCGATTACCTAGGTGTATTCGAAAACCTGCGCACAGCGCTGGCCTACAACCCGGAAGAGATCGACGGCATTGTCGAGGGCATCGAGAAATTCAAGGAACTGCTGCCGGAACAGCTGAAGCAGTGCCTGGCCTTTTTCCCGAATGTGGACCGCACCCTGGAAGGCTTCGACGGAATCATGGCCGCCCAGGACTGTTTGCCTAACAACAAAAAGCGCGATGAGTTTGCCGCAGCCTTTGGCGTACTGGCCAAGCTCTGGTCGGCCATCAACCCCGACCCGTTCCTGACGCCCTACCGCCAGGATTACAAATGGCTTGCGCAGATCTATGAATCCGTGCGCCCGGTTGGTCAGACGGGCTCGCTGGTCTGGGCTGCGCTGGGCCCGGAGACCATCAAAATGATTCACGAGCACACCGATATCAAGCGCATCCGCGATGACATCGATGAGCTGATCATGGATGAGCACGCGATCTTCACCCTCACCGAGAAGGAACAAGAGAAGCGCGCCCGCCGGCTGGAGATCGACCTGATGGGACGGCTGCGAGGCAGTGGCGAACCTGTATTCGTCGAGCTAGGCGAACGCCTAGAGAAGCTACGTCGAGACTATGAGGCCGGCGTAATCAAGGCCATTGACTGGCTCAAAGGTTTGCTCGAAGCGGCCAAAGATACGGTGCAGGCCGAGCGCGAAACTGGCGAGAAGGTGGTGACGGAGGAAGACAACAAGCAAGCGCTGACCAAGCTCTTCCTGGAAACCCGCCCGGAAACAACGCCGAAATTGATTGGGGATGTCGTCGAGCATATAGACAAGATTGTGAATGCAACCCGCTTCGAGGGCTGGCAGAACTCCAATAGCGGCCCACGCGAGATCAAGAAAGCCCTCATGCTGACCCTGACGCAGTTTGGATTAAGCAAAGACAAAGACCTATTCGAGAAGGCATACGCGTACATCGAAGAGCACTACTGATACATGGTCGAGTTATTAGGCCATTAATGGGCTCCATCGGATCGCCAACAAAGGTGGATGCCTCTCATGCACGACCTGTCAAATGAGGTTCTGGTGTAACACGCTCTTTGCCAACCGCAGCCATCCGGGTTCGAACAAACGCCCTCCGACATTTGCGGTTCCCGGTACGCTCCAGCCTGTTTGCCCTTCCGAATCCCCCACGCTAGACTGCGCCGGTCGTGGTAAATCCCACGACCGGGTGTAGCAACCTGGCAAACCAAGGCGCGGCAGCGTCATAGCTGGTAGTTGGTGCTTAGCATCAAGCTACTGCTTTGCTATGGCGGGCCGTGCGGGGCAGGCTTCGGCCTGGCCGGTTCCCTTGGTTCCCGGTTTGCTACCCCCGTGCGGTCCGCCTCCATTACCGCGTAGCAACGGCAGAGGCGGCTCCTTAATCGAACCAAGGAGCACCAGCAACATGCGATACATCCTTTTTACGCCCGCGCTCCACCTTGATTCATCAGCTCTGTTTCGTGTCGCCTCTTCGGAGGTGTGCCATGGCTGATCTCGAATCCAGGGTTTTCCCCTTTCCTCACCGCCCAAAGTCATATTCCTCACTCTCATCCGTTTCGTCCGTGTCTGCAGGACAGAGCGTGTTGGCTGAAGCTGAGCTGCGTGTCGACATCGTTAAGGATCTGCTGCAGCAGATCGGCGGGCCTGATGGGTTCTATCCCCAGGACCTGCGTTTGAAGATGACCGCCTACGCCGCCGAGGCGCTGCTCGACGAGATGGTCGTGCTGTATCGGCGAGCACTTACCGGTCCTTCAACTGGCTGAGACGTTCACGGGCCATCCGTTCTGGACGGCCCGTTTCCAATCCGATGTTCGGTTCGTTGGTTGGTACGCCAAGACACGCCTGTGCGCCTTGGGCGCGTCCCCCCTGGCGCTGAACATGGGCTGACCGTTTTCTGCATCAGCTTGGAGGGTCGTGATGGAGCTTAAACTGATCAGCCGTGCCATGTCCGAGCTGTGTGACGCAGGCACGCTGGATGATGTGCGTCAGGTGATGGGTGAGTTGTTTTCCCGGCTCGATATCGATCAGTACGCTTTTATCAACACCGGCAGTTCGGTGCGTTGGGGTGGGTCGCCGATGCTGGTATCAAATTATGATTGTCGCTGGCAGGCCTTGTATCGATCTCACAGCTATCAGTGCAGCGATCCCTTCCTGCAGCGGCTGCACCGCTGTCCCCTGCCCTTTCTCTGGTCCGAGCTGAGCCCCGGTTTGCCTGGATGTGAGAGCGATCTGGCGTTCCTGGCCTGTGCACGCGGTCATGGCATCGACACGGCACGCGGCGCGACCATTCCAGCGCATGTGCGGGGTGAACAGCTCTCCTCCCTCCACATCAGCCAGAGCATGACTAATCGAAGAGCGCGCGAGATCTGCGCTCGAGACGCCTACCTGTTGTCGGGCGTGGCGACCACCCTGCACCTGCGGGTGGGTCAGCTACACAATGGACGTGTTATTGGGTCTCTCACTCGGCGTGAGCGTGAGTGCCTGCTCTGGGCCTCGCATGGCAAGAGCCAGGAGGACACGTCGATGATCCTGGGCATCAGTGCTCGTACGGTGCGCTTTCATCAGGAGAACGCCATGTGCAAGCTTGATGCGGTGAACATTGCAGCCGCTGTTGCCGCCGCCGTCGCACTGGGACTGATCTAGCAGCGGCCGTGGTCTCTTCAGGCGTGCGGCGTCATGAGGACCGAACCGTCACCGTTCAGGTGAATGACATAGTCCGCCTTGGCGACAACCGAGGGACGATGGGTGATCAGGATCAGGGTTCGGGCCCGTTTCTTGAGCATCTCGATGGTCTGTTCCTCGCTGGCCGCATCCAGGGCCGAGGTAGGTTCGTCCAGCAGGATCGTTGGCGTGCTGCGGGCAAGCGCCCGAGCGATGGCGATGCGTTGTTTTTCGCCGCCCGAGACGGCAGTGGCTTCAAAACCTACGTGCTTGCCGGCCATGTTCTTGCCGGCGGCGTAGGCATCAAGGCCCAGGTCGGTGAGGATCTGATCCAACTCAGGCTCGGTGAGGTCCTGTTTTGCCCCGTAGCGGATGTTGGCGGCCACGCTACCGGAGACCAGGAGTGGGTGCTGGGTCACCACCGACACGGCATCGAGCAGCGCCCTGCTGTCAAGCGCATTGATCTCGACGCCAAAGGCTTTGACGCTACCTTGCTCCGGTTGAATGAGTCCGCACATCAGGCGCAGCAGCGTGGTCTTACCCGCGCCAGACGGACCGGTGACCACATAGGTGTGGCCCTGCCTGATTGTGAGATTGATATCCCTGAGAACGACCCGGTCCTCGGTCCGGTAGGACAGGCCCTGGAGTTCGAACAGGGTGTCTTGGTCTGTGTCGGGCAACAGTTCACCGGTACGTTCAGCAGCCATGTCCAGGTATCCGAAGCCACGGTCCAGCTGGACGAAGTGGTTGCGCACCTCGATCAGCACGCTTGCCAGCAGCGCGAGCTGGAAGGTCAGCTGAATGACGTAGCCGTTGATCATGACGAAGTCGCCAACGGTATAGGCGCCGGAGATCACCTCCCGCACCACGTACAGGGTCGACGCTAGCAGCAGCGCGCCGACGAGGGCCACCTGAAGCAGCATCAGCAGACCGATTCTGAGGTTACCGACCGTGACGCTGTCGATAAAGGTGCGGACCTTGCGACCGAAGCTCAGCTGCTCCTGAGGCTGAGCATTGTTGAGCTTGATTTCCTCGACCAGGCGCATGCGCTCGACGAAGTGGGACATCACCCCGTTGTTCGACTCGATAATCCGCTGATGAATGCCCTTAGCCTTGCGAGACAGAAGGACCGATAGCCCCACCAGGATGATGATTGCCGAGATGAACGAGACCGCGAACAGAGGATTGATCAGCTTGGCCAGCACGGCAAAAACAAACAGCAGCTCGACGACCGTTGGCAGCACGATCCAGAACAGCGTGCCCGTCAGAGCGCTGAAGGCACTCTTGGAGCGTTGCGCGTCGGCGACCAGCACGCCCTGATCAATCGCACGAAAGTCCGCATACGGCACCTTGAGCAGGTGATCAAAGAAGGCCCGGTAGAAGGCGGCATCGCAGCGCACCAGAACGGCTGCCGAGATGATGTTCTTGGTCCATTCCAGCACCTGCGCGCCGGTCCAGCACAGCGCATAAACCGCTGCTGTCGCAAGCACCACGCCGGAGGCCTCGCCAGCGGAGAGCCGATTGGTGGCATCGCGCAACAGAACCGGCACCGTTGCGTTCAAAAGCGCCAGCGCCAACAGGATCAGCGTGCCGATGGCGAAGAGCGAAATCGCTTTTGGGTAGTACGTACGGGTCAGGGCCAACGCACGGCGGTACTGCGAGAGCTCCGTCTTCATGCGGAGCCCCTCAGCCGGTGTAGCGATCGGGAAACATGATCGGGTTCGCCTACGGGCTGGCCGTTGAGTTCGAGCCAGGCGTGAGCCATGAAGCTGTACGTCTGCACGCCAATCTCTACACGGCCAAAGAGGCCATGGCGCGCAAGGCGTTCTCTTAACGCAAGGGAGAACTCAAGACAGGCCACCTTGCAGGGCAGGTACTGCGCGGCACGGAGCAAAGCACTGATCTCGGCATCGATGATCCCTCTATCGACCCTTTGCATGGGAGTGCTGACGTTGCGGTCAACGGCAAGCAATCGTGACAGGTCGAGGTATTTGAGCAGCAGACAGGTCTTCGCCAAAGTCAGAACAGCGCCGCCCACCTGCTTGAGCGAGGGCTCCCGGAGGTGCTGGCTCGCCTTGTAGCGAACCGACTCACTCCAGGTAAAGTCGTCCAGACCAGGTGCGCCGCTACGATTGATGGACGTCTTGATCCGCGAGGCAATCAGCACCCCTTCGGCCGTGAGTTCCTGGACAAGCGGGCCGGTTGCGTTGCCATTGATGCCGCGCATGATCTCACCCGTTGCGGCCGCGTCGTACAGGATGAAACGATTCGATCGGGTATCGAGTAGCACCAGCTCGTTGTGAGCTACCACGTGCAGGATTGGAGGGGCGAACGTCAGGTAGCGGTTTGCCATGTGGATACTCCAAGATTGCGGGCCCAGTGCTGAAGAAACAGCTCGAGCGAAAGTGCGTTGAGAAGGATCGGGCTCACCTCTTCTGAGCCAGAGGCTGCACGCTTCAACGACATCAGCATCTCGCCAGCGGTGAACAGGCCTAGCGCCTGCCCCGTCCCTTGTTCAAGAAGCCCTGCAAGCGCGTCATGTTGAAAGCGGATCGCCCGCTGGAAAACGCCGGTCAGATGACCCTTGCTGACGCGGCTGAAGTCGTCGGTGCCGTGGTGGGTGTTCATTGCCTGACGAAAGGGAAGCCGCGTCTGTCGCTCCCCGACGTAGGCGTGAGGTGGGTGGGACAGCGCATAGCGCAGCATCGCCGGGTGGGTAAACGGATGGATAAACTTGTAGGGCAACCCGCAGTTGTTCCAGATGCTGTTCTCGAAACACGCCTGCTGAATCATTCGCCGGTGGAGACGCTTGCCGGGGGCCAGGGTAAAGCCCGGTCTGCCTATGCCCCGCCCCAGCTTGCGATACCGCAGCGGGGTCAGGAATCCCTGACCGTGAAAGGTGACGAGCGAGCGGTAGTAGCGCAGCGCCTCCGCGACACGACCGCGCACCAACAGATCCACCACCGGCGCAGGGCTCGGCGGGTCCAGAAAGATATGATCGCCTCCGTGCCCGTTAAGCACGACGGTATGGGCGCCCTCTCCCGCCGCCTCGCGTATCAAACGGTCGTTGATATCCTGGGAAAAGAGCGAGAGGCTTGGCCTATCCGGCCAGTAGGTGCCGGTAGGAAGCCGGAAGAGGTGCTCCGGCGCCATCGACGCCAGACGGTGAGGCAGCCCAAGCTTGCGCGCGATGTGCTTGGCATGTTGGATATCGCTTGCGCCCAAGGTATTCGGATCGGACCACGTGATGGCCTGAACCTTGTCGCGGCCTGCGAGTGCGTAAGCGATCGCTGTCGAGTCGGTCCCGCCTGAAAACTCGAGGACGACCTGATGGTCTTCAGAAGGCAAAGCAGCCCTAAGTATTGCGGCTGGATTCCCTATGACTGACTCGTCATATGCTTCCCCGTCCTGGGTCCAGGGTGCGTAGCGACCGGTGACGCCAGCGGGTCCTAGCGTAAGCCTTGAGCCGGGAAGCAGGAGGTGAACACCTGCCCACACCAAGCGATGACTCACCGTCTCGCCGAAACGCAGATGATGTCGGATCGCTTCAACGTTGAGTCTTGGATGCGTGGCATCGAGCAGCTGCTTCAAGCAGCTCCAGATGCTGAACCCGGACGGCGCCAGCTGGACGTAGAAAGTCTGCTCGGCTGTCGAGTTGTACAAGACGGCGCTGTCGCTCTTTGTCTGGAGCCGAAGCCCGGGCACCACGTGGGCGTTGGAAGGGCCCGCACCACCACGCCAGTTCTTCTGGAATACCTTGCTCATTCACAGTTCCAAAGGGTTGGGCGGCGCCTGGCCGCCCAACAAGCCGTCAACGCGACCAGACGCCGTAGCGGCCTTCAATAATCCCGCCGCCGGGCACCCCATTGATTTTGCGCTTGGCATTTTCGATGACGACAGCACGATCCGTTACGGGACGCTTTGCCGGCTTGGTCAGTAGGAGCTTGAGCATGTCGATACCCTCCGCTGTGATGTATGAGGCGGAATGCCTCGCCAACAAGCCTAAGGGTCTTAAAGCAGAGCACTAGCTGTCAGATATGCCAGGTCAGGATGCGTAGTCACCGTTTTGTGGTGTTGTGATTCCACGGCGCAGGGCACCGAAGCCTATCGCTGGGCAAGGCAGCGCAGAACTCTCGCAGCCCGGAAGCTTTGATGCGGAGCTTTTTAGCACTGGGGGTCTTCACGCCGTAAGCCAGTCCAGCAAAAACACCGCGCCAAAAAGGTTGCTGAGTCAGCTGGACCACGGAAGCGGTGTGAGGAAGCTCCTTGAAGAGGCCGCGCGAGACGTAGTGCGAGTTCTGCCGGATGATTTCACAGGCCTCTGCTCGGGCCTCTCTTCGGGCGTCGATTTGGCTCGCGTGGCGCCGGTGCGGCTCGCAAGCGCAGCGGAAGACAGGGTCCGGCGCGCCTTGATGGCGCAGCGGCAGCACACAAGCGCAGCGCACAAACCCGCGTCAGCGAGGCCGAAGGCATCAGCCGAGCACACCGAGGGAAGGTGCGAGGTCCAAGCGCAGCGAGGCTCGGTGCCCTGCTCGACAGCGCTGTCGGCAATGTTCAGAACATCATCCACGCCTCCCGACGAAGACAGGTGAAGCCATGCCCGCCGGACTGGGTGGCGCAGCAAAAAAGGGGGCCGAAGCCCCCTGCGGTTACAGCAATCCCTGCTCAGCGAATGAAACGGGTCCCTCGCCACCTACAACGATGTGGTCCAGCGTGCGCACCTCCACTAACGCCAAGGCCTCCTTGAGACGCTGAGTCAGCACCTTGTCCGCCTGGCTTGGCTCCGGATTTCCGCTCGGATGATTGTGCGAGAAGATCACCGCTGCTGCGTTGACCCGCAATGCTTCCTTGACCACTTCGCGCGGATACACCGAAGCTTGGTCAATCGTGCCGCGGAACAGCTCCACGTACTCAAGCAGCCGATGTTTACTGTCGAGGAACAATGCCGCGAACACCTCGTGCTCGAAACCGACCAGCTTGGTGGTCAAATAGTTTTTGACCACGTCCGGTGCGTCAAACAGCGCCCCGCGCTGGTACTTCTGATCAATCGCCTGGCGCGCCACGCTCAGGATCTGATCCACAGAAGCCGGCAGGTAGCGCCCCTTCGCGTCACGCACCAGCAGCAAGGAATCGAACGAGGAAAAGGACAGTTGCGACATGGTCGTACTCCGGTTGCTCGGGCGGAATTGCCCGGGACCGGCGCCAGCACGGCGCAGCGCAGCTGTCAGGGGTCCACGACGGCCGCCAGGACGCCAGCGTGCACGCACGCGCAGCCCTTGACGGCGAGAACGCCGTGATACGGTGAAGGGAACAGCAAGACCGCCCCACTCCACCCATGCACGGATCGACAAGCGGAGCGCGCAGGCCCTCATGGGCCGGAGACATCAGGGATCAAAGCCGAATGGCCGCGACTCGGCACGAGGCGCGGGGCGTAGCCCGCGAGCCCGACGGCGGTACGCCGAGATGCCCGAAATGGAACTACGAAACAAGTCGCTTCAGATGCCAGGCCGAAAAACGGGGTGACCTGCCGGAAGTGATCGGCTGCAGCCGGCCAAAAGCGGACGATTGCTGGCAGGTATTCAAGCTATGTCCCCAGGCCCTGGGGAAATAGCTTGGGGTTTGAGAAAGCCTGCTTAAGGTGGTCGTACACCAATCGCACCCGCTTCGATACAGGA
>Ga0209347_1001171_pt1 | contig 47125 bp, 40 predicted proteins | sample AutmiccommuBRH23_FD_187382 | JGI IMG/M metagenome (GOLD analysis project Ga0209347, IMG submission 187382) | Deep subsurface microbial communities from Mt. Terri, Switzerland - Autotrophic microbial communities BRH/23 (SPAdes) (version 2) | ecosystem: Environmental > Aquatic > Deep subsurface >... | reverse complement strand
AGTTAAATCTCCGGTGACGTTGATGGCTGTTCTATTCATATCCAGTATTCGGTCAACCCCGATGATAAGTGCTATCCCGTTTGCCGGAATACCCACACTATTTAACACCATGGATAAAATGATGATTCCTACTCCAGGAGTGGCAGGTGTACCGATAGAAGCCCCTACGGCAGTTACAATCACTAGCAGCAAGGCCGGAATGCTTAATTCAATCCCATAAACTTGCGCCAGGAAAACTGTTGCGGCACCTTGATATAAGGCAGTGCCGTCCATATTAATTGTTGCCCCCAGTGGAATTAAAAATTGAGAGATGGACGGCTTAACTTTAAGCTTTTCTTCTGCGGTTTTCATAGAAAGCGGCATTACTGCAGCAGAACTGGAGGTTGAAAAAGCCAGCAGCTGAACGTCTCTTACATTTTTTAAAAACCAGATTGGGGATTTTCTATTGGTGACAAAGATAATGGCAAGATAGAATAGCAGCAAAATTAGCAGGCCAAGTAAAACAGTACCTACATAGACCGCCATTCCTAATAAAGCATCCAACCCTACCTTCATGGTTATCTGTGCAAGTAGTCCAAAAACTGCAAAGGGAGCCAGGAGCATGGCCCAACGCACTACAGCCATACAGACTTCCTGAATAGAGCTGAGAATATCTAATAATGGCTCGGCACGCTTAGGAGAAATAGTTACTAATGCTAAACCAAAGACGATGGAAAACAGGACAACCTGCAGCATTTCTTGCTCTACCATGGCTCCAAGGGGATTTACAGGTAAGATATTTGTTATCATTGACGGTAATTGGGCGGCGGAAAATGTTTCAACCGATTGTTGGGTCTGAGGCAATGCTGCGGCATCAAGGGACGCATTTAGCAAAGAACTGTCAATAAAATGCCCCGGCCTAATGACTAACGCAACAACTATTCCGATAGTAATTGCCACGCAGGTGGTAAAAATGAAGTAACCCACTAGCCGAAAGCCCAGCTGACGCAGTTGTTCCATGTCTTCGCTGGCTGCAAGTCCTCTAATTACTGAGGCGAACACCAGTGGGATTACAATCATCTGTATAAGGCCTAAAAATACTTTTCCAGGTAATGCCAGCCAGCTACCTATTGTTAGACTAGTATTATTAGTTATTAGTCCCGATGCAGGGCTCAGGAAAATGCCGATTCCCACACCAAGTATCATGGCAAGGACAATTTTTAACCATAAGCGGCTTTTAAGAAGTTCATAAAGATGTATATTAAGGTTTATTAACGGTTTTTGTTGAAAAAAATCAAAATATCTCATAAATTGTTCCCTCCCTCATTAATGGTATCACTTAGGGGGGGATTTTTGAAGTGATAAATCGCACATAAAAACTGGTAGTCTGAAACAGTATGACTGATAGCTGTTAATTATATCCTTTAATAGATAGCCGGGTTAGGGGAAAACTAATTTTGACCCTGTTGCGTAAAGGAGGTGGTTTAATGGCGAATTTAAATCAAATGGAGCTGCAAAATTTACGCCACTTAATAAGTGATGAACAGTTATCAGCTACCAAGTGCGGTACTTATGCCCAACAAGCACAAGATCCACAGTTAAAGAATTTTTTTAACAAGCATTCCCAACAAGCCCAGCAAAACGCTCAAAGGCTGGAGCAATTCTTACAGTAAAGGAGGGAAAAGTCAATGTTACAGGATAAAGATATGGCCAATGATGCGTTGGAGAGTACAAAAGTCAGCGCTAGTGAACTTACAAGAGCAGCTTCTGAATGCTCAAATCAGCAGTTAAAGCAGGCCTTTACTCAGATGAGAAACCAATCGGAGTTGGCTCAAGAAGAAATTGCTCAAGTAGCCATGCAAAAGGGCTGGTATATGCCGGCTTCTCAAGCAGATCCTCAAGATATAAGCCAGGTTAAGAGTTTTGTTCAGATGGGTCAAGCACCTAACGTGCAGCAGCAAATGCAGCAGACGCAAAATATGACGAGAACCCAGATGTAAATAGAAAACAAGGTTGTTGGCTATCAGTCAACAACCTTTTTTTGCCCCCTATTTTGCTTGAACCACTTGATAGCGTAATTAATGTATAGTATAATATAATAAATTAACCCTAAGGGGGTATTAAAAATGAGTAATATTCTAATGTGGATTAAGGATAAGTTGCCGTATCTAATAATGGCGGCCATAGTTTTAGGATTAGTTAATGGTTATTACAATGAGGTTAGTTTCTTGAAAGGTTTCCTGACACCTGTAGTATTCTTGATGATTTATCCCATGATGATTAATTTAAAGGTAACAGATGTATTAACGAGCTTTTCAGAACCAAAGCCTGTTTTACTAAGCTTGTTGGTGAACTTTATTATTTCCCCATTAATTGCTTATGCTTTAAGCTTAATTTTTTTCGCGGATTATCCCATGTTGACAGTGGGGTTAGTATTAATTGCCTTAATACCTACCAGCGGAATGACTGCCTCCTGGACCGGCTTAGCTAATGGAAATATGAAATCAGCTTTAATAATAATGTCAACTAATCTGCTGTTGGCAATAGTTTTAATACCAATATATCTAAAACTTTTGTTAGGTCAAGTAATTACCATAGAGACAATGCTGGTTGTATGGAGTCTGATAAAAGTTGTGGTAATTCCATTGGTGCTGGGAGATTTGACACGGCGGGTGCTATTAAGCAAATATGGGCAAAAGCAGTTTAAAAAGATGAAGCCCAACTTTGCAGGTGTCAGCGCAACAGGTGTATTAATGATTGTTTTTATCGCTACTTCCTTGAAAAGTAAGACTATTCTTAGTGACGGAGAAATGGTCATAAAGGTTCTTATTCCGCTAATCATTTATTATGGTCTCATATTGTTGATTAGTAATGCCTTGGGGAAGAAATACCTGGATTACGGAAACCAAGTGGCCTTAATTTATGGAACTACCATGCGTAATCTAACTATTGCAATGGCCTTAACAATTAGTTCATTGGAAGGAGGCCTAGCGGTCTTTTTGATAGCTGTAGGATATTTACTGCAAGTTCCATCAGCAGCACTCTATATGCGCTATCTAAACTGGCGTAGTAAAAAGACAGATTCGGTTGAAGAGACAGGAGAAGAACGACCGTCGGCTAATGCGTATTCTTCATCCTAATGTAAAAGTATGAAAAGAATTAAATGGTATAAAGAATCCCCTGGATTATGTGATATAAAACCAGGGGATTTTTTTTGTGAACATTATTTTTCAGCTTATTTTGCCGGATTGTTCAGCGGCCTTGTATGCTGCTGCCAATAGCTCCACAGGATGTTTTACTTGGGAATTCATATGGTGCTTGCTTAAGCCATGCCCCAACTGCATAGAACAGGCAGGGCAGGCGGTGGTAACAAAATCAGTATGGGTATTTTTTATTGCCGATATTTTCCGTTCAAGTATTTTGCTAGATAAGTCGTAGTGACTTATTCCAAAAGTACCTGCACCGCCGCAGCATTGGTCTGCACCTTCCATTTCAACCAGTTCTACTCCGGGAACGAGATGCAATATTTTCCTGGGTTGGTCCTTGATACCCTGACTCTTTACTAAATGGCAGGGATCATGATAGGTTACCGTTGTTTTGGGTATCGCCTGTAGGTCTTCATTTAACTCTATTGAATCCGTTAGAAATTTATTTAGATCAAACACCTTATTTTTAAAGTACTCTATTTCTTCAGGTAGTCCTTGCTCAAAAAGCTGATCGTAGTAATTACCCTGCAGCATGCTGCTGCACGAAGCGCAATCACTAATAATAACATCTACTCCAGCTTGATAAAATGCTTTAAAGTTATGAATAGTCTTAGCTGCCGCCGCAGCAGTATCACCACTGGCGATGTGAGGCAGGCCGCAGCATTTCAGGTCTTTTGGCGTAAACACCTCACAGCCGTTTCTCCTTAATACTTCTATAGTCGCCAAGGCTCTTTCCGGATAAAACATGTTGGTGGCACAGCCAAGGAAATAACCGACTTTTACTTGGCGTGTACCTGCAGCCGGTGTTTTTTCGGCGATCTGCCGGCTAGCTATTGGTCCGGAAACTGGGGCAAGTAACCTGTTTGCTGTTTCTAAATCTTTGGAGATTAAACCTAAAACACCGGTTTTGTTGACAATGTGGTTTAAACCCGTGGCCTGATAGCCCTGAAGTAACAGGTGGGCTCGCTTAAGACTTTTTCGGTTGTTAAACATGGTGGAAACGAGCATGCGCTTTGTTTTGTTATTATCATAGTCCTTTAAATAGCTGCGCATTGCCACCACCATCTGATCTACAGGGATCCCTGATGGACATTCGGCAGTGCAGGATTTGCAGAGTAGGCATTTATTTGCACGGTCTGCTACGGCAGAGTCTGGCTCTAATTCTTTATCACGCAGCAATTGGGTCAGGAATACCCTGGACCTTGGTGCTGCACTTTCAGTTTTTATTTCCTTGAAAATCGGGCAGACGGATCTGCACTTTCCGCAGCGCACACATTTACGCAACAGATCCTTAACTGCCGGCACTTGTTGAAACATCCTTGTTGTCTCCTTCCTTCGGCAGCAGCTTGCCAGGATTCATAATTCCTTTGGGATCGAGAGCTTTTTTAACAGCATACATGACATCTAAGGCCGCTCCGTGTTCTTGGCGGGCATATTGGGAACGAACTGCACCTATTCCGTGTTCGCCTGTGGTAGTACCTCCCAGTTCAATGGCCGTTAGATGTATTTCATCCACAAGTTTATTGGCCAATTCAACTTCCTTGGGATCTTCGGGATTGATTACAGGTGCCGTGTGCACGTTTCCATCGCCGATATGGCCGTAATTTACTACCCCAATACCATATTTTGCACCGAGGGCTTTAATTCGTTTAATTGATTCAGTTACCTGGTTGAGAGGAATGCTGATATCTTCACCGGCAAAAATACGACTGCCGTCGGCCCGCAGCCTAGCTGCAGCAGTAGCAGTTACTGCTCTGCCCTGCCAAAGCTTGGCCATACGCTCCGGATCAGTGGACCATTCAGCGTTAACAGCTCTTGTATTAACAATACGAGTAACTTCATTACCTTCCCACTCTACACTGGCGGGGTTGCCGTCTAATTCGAAAAGTAAAATTGCTTCTGCATTTGGCAATGCTATTTCCGGTTTGTATTCATTTACTGCCTTAATGGCCGAGGCATCCAGTATTTCTATACCGGAAGGTAAAATCCCCGCTTTATATACTTCCAAGACTGTTTTCGGTGCTTCTTCTAAGTCATCGTAGACTGCCATTAAAATTCCTCTGGATTTCGGTTTGGGCCATAAGCGCAAACGAATTTTCGTTACTATTCCAAGAGTTCCTTCGGACCCGATAAAAAGCTTTGTTAAATTAAGACCGGATACATTTTTAATAGCCCGGGAATTTACTCCACCCGTAATAATGACCTGGCCGTTTGGAAGAACTATCTCAAGACCCAATACATACTGTTCGGTGGTGCCGTATTTTACGGCTCTAAGGCCGCTACTGTTGTTAGCAACCATGCCGCCTACGGTACACATTTGAGAACTGCCTGGGTCCGGCGGGAAAAACAAACCATAGGCTGCTAAATATTTATTTAGGTCTGCATGAATGACACCGGGGCGCAGTTGAACCTGCATATTTTCCGCATCTACTTCTTCAATAACATCCCAGCCGCCCAAGTCAATAACTATGCCGCCTTCTATGGCTAAGGCACCGCATGTTTCACCGGTGCCTGCTCCCCTAGGAGTAACCGGAACGTTATGTTCATAGGCAAACTGCATAACCTTGCTTACCTCATCGGTACTAGTGAGAGTTACCACCACATCGGGAATGTAGCGGTTATTACGGGCCTTAAATGAACTATCGTATGAATAACTAAGCATATCCAGCTTATCGTCTAGTACTTTATCTGCTCCCAATATTGTTTGCAAGTTTGCAATTAACTGGCTTCTTTCCATAACAAACACCTCTTTTATAATAAGCATGACAAACTAAGAATCATTATACAGGAAATTTTAAAATTTGTAATTGTTTAAAGGGATGAATTTTGTATACTTCTCCTAATAGTCTTTCAAAATTACAGTTTTTTGCTTACAATATTATATCGAGGTTAAGAGATACTATATTAAGAAGGACAACATACTGAAGAGACAAAAAAGGGGGCCTTAAATAAGGTGAAAGTTGAACTAAAATTTGGAGAAGGCGTAGTTACCGGAGATATTAATAAAGAAAATATCTTAATGGAAGTAGGGCCCAAGACGGCAAAGGGATTGGAAAACCCTTTGGAGGCAGTAGAGAAAGCACTTGAAAACCCTATTGGTACAGGTGCAATATATGAAATAGTGAAAGAAAAGAAACCGCAAAAAGTAGTTTTAGTTGTTAATGATGTTACCAGACCCACACCGTATAAGTATATGCTGCCGCCGTTAATGAAAGAACTGGAAGGGGCAGGACTTAAAGATGACCAAATAACTTTGATGGTGGCTACTGGGATTCACAGAGCCAATACGGACCAGGAGAATAGACAAACTTTAACTTCGGAAATAGTAGATAGGTATAGGGTGGTAAGCCATAATCCGGATGAAAACTTGGTATCGCTAGGCAAAATGTCTGATGGAACCGAGTTGTCCATTAATCGTGAAGTTGCAGAGGCAGACATGGTAATTACAACCGGATTGATAGGGCTGCACTATTTTGCCGGTTACTCAGGCGGACGCAAGTCCATTTTACCCGGAGTGGCGGCCCGGGAACTGATTACTGCAAACCATGCAATGATGACTGATCCTCGGGCGGCAACGGGCAGTTATAAAGAAAACCCGGTGCATTGGATTATGCTGGAGGCTGCACGAATGGCCGGTGTGGACTTTATCCTTAACGTTGTAACTAATGCAGATAAAGAAATTGTCTCTGTAGTTGCCGGTGATGTGGAGGAGGCTTGGTTGGAAGGGGTCAGATTTTGTGAGGAAACAAGCGTTGTCAAACTGGCACAGCAAGCAGATGTAGTCATTGCCGGTGCAGGCGGACATCCAAAAGACATTAACCTATACCAGGCACAGAAAGCGCTGGAAAATGCAGCTTCTGCCGTCAGACCCGGGGGTACCATTATACTCGTATCCAAGTGCGGGGAAGGTTACGGCGAAGATGTTTTTGAGAAATGGATTAAAGAGGCCAAAGTACTTCAGGATATCTTTGACAGGTTTGACAGGCATTTCATTTTAGGCGGGCACAAAGCCTTTGCTATCGCGAGAGTACTTAAGGAAAAAGACGTTATACTTGTATCCGATATGTCTAGAGATGACGTGGAACAATTATTTTTCTCTTATGCCGGCAGCCTGCAAGAGGCCTTAGATAGGGTGAAAGAAAAATACAAAGGGGACTTTACGGCATTCATAATGCCGCAGGCAAGCTTGGTATTGCCTGAAGTTGAGTAACAGATAAGGCTGTTGACATTAATTTGTCTGCAGCCTTTTTTAAATTGTAAGGAAAGGGGACACACCTGCTGAAGCCAAAGCTATTCTTTGGGGACAGGAATGTCCCCGAATCTAGCTAACCAACTGTCCATCTAATTACTATTCACTATATTTTTTAAATTTATTACCTTATCTTCTGGAGGAATTTGTCACGAGGATTACGAATCTTTAATATGGTAAGACTTTCGAGGCAGAAAATATTAAGATATGTTTCATACAATTTCCTGAAAAGGGAACTTTTTGATGCCTTATTTAGTCTAACAAATGATGAAGTGTGAACAGGGAGGGGGTGGACCGGATGCCCTTAGTTAAAATTGAGGGTGTTTCAAGACAGTATAAGTCAGGACAGGTGAAGGTGGATGCGTTAAAAGAAATTGACCTGACCGTAGAAACAGGTGATTTTGTTTCTATTATGGGGCCGTCTGGTTCTGGAAAATCTACTTTACTTAACATCATTGGCGGATTGGATCGACCCAGTGCCGGTCTGTATGAACTTGCGGGGAAACGGGTGGAGAAACTAAGTGATGGCAAACTTGCTGATATTCGAAACCAATTTATTGGTTTTGTTTTTCAAGGATTTCACCTGCTGCCTAACTTGGATGCTCAGGCCAACGTGGAGCTGCCCTTGATTTATCGGGGGATCGGTCGGGCAGAACGGAGAAGAAGATCTACTGCGGCGTTAGAGGCGGTAGGGCTGGGTGACAGGCGGCATCATACGCCTTCACAGTTATCCGGGGGGGAACAGCAGCGAGTTGCAATTGCACGTTCGTTGGTTGGTGAACCTAAAATGATTTTGGCTGACGAACCGACCGGGGCCTTGGATTCTCGTACTGGGGAAAAAATTATGAATATTTTCCATAAGCTAAATACGGAGCAGGGGTTGACAATTGTTCAAGTAACACATGAAGAGGCTATTGCTCAACATGGCCAGCGAATTGTCAGAGTATTGGACGGTAAGATAGAAAAAGAAGAAGTTTTGGAAAAAGGAATTAACGGTGAAATGTTGGAGGTGAACGGATAATGTTACAACGCATATTTATGATTACTGTCATAGTCAGTCTTGTTCTTGGGGGTGGATATTACTCCTACCGCCAATTAATGCCGCCGCCGGTAGAAGAAGTACAGGGGCCGGTCTACGCGGCTAAAGAGGTTGTGAGGGGAGATATTGCCGTAGGGGTTGAGGCCACAGGCCCTCTTAACCCGGCAGACCATGGTGCTATTCGAGTTCCAGGAGGGTATGGTCCCCGTCAGGCAGGGGCGGTTAACAGTTACATAATTGATGAGGTGTTGGCGGAAGAAGGAGACGAAGTTAAAAAAGGTCAGGTTTTGGTGCGGTTAACAGCACCGGATTTGGATACCAATATCGAAGCTAAAAAAGACCAGTTAGAGGCGGATAGGGAGTATTTGGCTGATTTAATGGGTATTCCGCTTAGTGAAGTGGATAATATTAACCCTGCCCAAGGGATTACTTTAAGAGCACCTATTACCGGCCGTGTGCAGGGACTTAGTGTTATTGAAGGGACTGACGTAAAACAAGGAACGATTGTAGCCAGGGTAGTGGACGATTCAAGTTTTAAATTAACGGCAAAGTTAACACCTACCGAGTGGCAGAGAGGCGTTAGTATGGGCAGAAAAGCGGTGCTGCGTTTTGAAGAGTTTGGTAACCTGGTAAAGGCAAAAGTGACTAGTGTTAATCCTAGTCCCATCCCGGTGGCTAGTTCGGAGCTTTTTGATGCTCAATATGCCGGTGGAAACTATGATGAAGATCAATACCAATTAACCTATTGGGTTACTATTGAAGGAGAAAACCCCGGATTAATTAGGCCCGGGATGCGGGCACAAATCGGGTTGGTAAAGGACGACGGCAGTTCATCTGAAGAAATTTCACCTACCAGCATCAGCTGGCTGCGGTATTATTCTAAGGTAGAGAGCTATGTGGACGAGGAGACCGTATTGAGTAAGGCAGAGGCTATCGCTACTAAGGTTTTTGTGCATGAAATGGAAATGGTGGAAAAGGGCGATCCCATAGTATCCCTGGCGGGTGAAGATGCACGGGATAAAATAGAGGAGAAACTTGACGAAATAAGAGATGTCGAAACTGAACTGAGGCAGATGCAGTCCCAAATGGATCAATTGGAGGTTATTGCCTCCATAGATGGGATTGTTGCAGATATTGGCGCCCAACCGGGGGAAACTGTTGAACCCGGACGTTATTTTGGCAGTGTCTACACTACTTCAAACATGCGCATGTGGACAGAAATAGATGATGTGGACGTTTTATTAGTGCGGCAGGGAGCGCCCGTAGACGTAACAGTAGATGCACTGCCAGGTAAATCCTTTGAAGGGGAAGTAATGCACGTCTCCCAAATGGGTAGAGATCAGAACGGTATTGCCCGGTTCCAGGTAAATATCCAAGTTACCGGTGGTCCTGAGTTAAGGCCGGGGATGCAGGCCAAGGCCCATATTGACGCCGGCAGTGCGGAAGGTGTACTGCTGGTGCCCTTAGAAGCAATATTTGAGGAGGACGGCCAACCCAAGGTTGAAGTTCTGCAAGAAGATGGGACTGTAAAAGTAATAGCGATAGAGTTGGGCTTAATGAACGACCGAGTGGCAGAAGTTAAAAGTGGTCTTGAAGAAGGACAGAAAGTAATAACAGGCAGCACAGAGGACTTATTGCCCAGTCAACACATTGGTTCTAAAGATTCCATATTGCCAAGTAATGACGATGGTGATGGCGGAGAGGAACCGGGTGACCAACCGACTAATGGCGGGGAAAGGTCAGTGCCGGCAAAATAAGGGGAGGGGTAGGAATGCGTTTTTTACGTGGTTTATTGATACGGTTTTGGTTTAGTGTTCAAATGGCCGGGCATGGTATCCTGTCCAACCCTCTCCGCTCGGCTTTAACAGTATTGGGCGTTGCCATCGGTGTTGCTTCCGTAGTCAGTTTGATGGGTATAGGTGAAGGGGCCCGTCAAGCAGTGGTGGAGCAGTTTAAAAGCTTGGGTTCCAATGTAATAGTCATTACTGCCAAGGATGAAACGGTGGAGTTTGAACCTGAGGAAACAGAAGGCTTAGTCGATCGAGTACAAGGATTGAATATGGTTACCCCGGTTGTACATACCAAGGGAGTTATGCGGTGGCGCAGGGCCAGAGGAAATATAGATTTAATTGGTGTAAATGAGTTATTTCCTGAAATACGTGATCATGATTTGCTTGCAGGCCACTTTTTTACTAAGTGGCATGTTGCACAGCGTTCTCCGGTAGCAGTACTTGGTTATAATGTTGGGACTGGATTGTTGAGCGGGCGCAGTCCGGTAGGACAGTCTTTTACTTTGGAAGGACAGACGTATCGGATTATCGGGATCTTGGCTGAGAAAGGAAAAGGCAATGGGGAAGGCATCGATGATAAAATCCTGATACCTTATACGACAGCTATGCGTATCGCAGAAAAGAAGACGGCCGAGGAAATCTGGGCCAAGGCTGGTTCCCCCAATGAAGCGGATTTGGCTGTGGTACAGATGGGAAGGATTTTTCGGCGAAAACTTGGGATTGATCAGACTGCCCCAAGTCCGGCACCGAACCAGGGTAACCCGGAAGATCCGGGAGGCATGCCTGCGGAAGTGATGATGAAATCCAGTATGGAAGCGCCGAATAAGTCTTTGCCTATTATGTCATCCAGTGAGGACTTGATAACAATCACCAACTTAAATCAGTTAGTGGATGAAGCCAACCAAGCTAATCGGGTAATGACGCTGCTTTTGGGAGGAATTGCTGCAGTGTCGCTGTTGGTGGGCGGCTTGGGTATTATGAATATAATGCTTGTGGCTGTGACTGAAAGAACCGGAGAAATCGGCGTTCGCAGGGCCATAGGGGCCAAGCAAAGTGATTTGCTAATACAGTTTTTATTGGAGGCGCTTTATCTTAGCGGCATTGGTTCCATAGCCGGAGTTGCTTCCGGTATTTGGGGTATCAACATCTTTGGACAGTATGGATTTGAAACAGCGGTTAGTTTACAAGCCATCGAAATTGCTGTTGGTGTGGCCTTGGGGTCCGGATTGTTGTTTGGTGTCTACCCGGCGATTTCAGCATCATCAGTTCCGCCGGTGGAGGCTTTGAGACGTTAAATGAATTACTCGGTTACAGCCGGGTAATTTTTTTGCTCGAATCCCAGGTTTTAATGTATTTAATGCTTTATTAGTATATTTACAGGTGCTATAATAAGCAGGTATATATTGCATATAGATAAATACATGGCCTATTGGCCGAGGGGGTAAAACGTATGACTGTTGGTCCGCGAATATGGAAGACTGGGCTGGCGGTGGTGTTAAGCATTTGGCTAAGTGATTTGTTAGGGTTCCCATCTATTATGGCAGTAGTCGCTACAGTGTTAAGTATGCAGCCTACTATTGCCAGATCCTTTATCCAAGGTAGGGATAGGGCTATTGCTACTGCTATTGGGGGCATCATCGGCTTCTCTATTATCTATTTCGTTAATACTGATCCTATACTTGTGGGATTAGCTGTGGTAATAACCATCTTAGTTTGCCTTAAGATGAAATTGCAAAACGTGATACCCTTGACGGTGATAACTACTGCTTCCGTAATGATAAACGTTACTGACCCCAGCTATATTTATGTTGCAGAAAGACTTCTAGCAACTTTCATCGGTATTGCTGTGGCTGTATTGGTAAATATTTTATTTGCACCACCTAAAATGGATCAGGAACTTTTTGTTAAAATCCAGCAGCTTAACTATCAGTTAAAAGCATTTTATGTCAAGGTACTGTCCGCTTTTATTGCGGGAAAAGGCTATGACGAACAGGCCATGGACCAGAAAATTGCTGAAATTAGAGAATCGTTTGAAGAGGCAAGGAAATGTTTGTTTGATTGTAAAGAGGGCTCGGGCTTTCGTTGGAATAAGTCCAATGATAGGGTGAAAATGTATGAGAACATTTTAACCAGCTTAAATTTGGTATTTGAACGAATTTGCGGTATTTATAATACGGAACGAAACAGAGCCAAGAGAAATCTGGATTTAACTGAAACAACAGCCGAGTACCAGGAAATTATTAAGGTTATCAAGCTGCTGTTGACGACCACGGTCAGCATTCAGGATAATTTAATAGCATTTTTGACCACGCGTGATAATGACCTACAAAATTTTATACTGACCAAGTTTAAGGAGACGAAAGAAATGGCCTCAGACTTGAAAGAAAAAATTGGACAGTGGTATCTAGTATCCGCAAATCAAGGTGATTGTGATGTGTCTTCATTGGTAGAGATTTCTAACATAGGGTACGAAATAACGGAAATTATAAATTTCTTGGAGAGAATTGTCACGCTTTATAAGGAAAACAAAACGGAGTTTGAGATGCTGCAGGGTGAACGAAATATAGGAGTATAAAGAAAACGGGCTTGGGCAAAATGCTAAGCCCGTTTTTTCTTGTTTCTGATTTTACTGTTCCATTCCTGTGAGGAATATTTATTAATAAGTTCCGCTGTGGATTCTATTTCTGTTTTGGTAAGGCTATCAGGTACTAGGTCAATTTTAAGTTCCTGTTCAAATCCTTTAATTAATGCAGATACCGTGTGATTGAAATCCTGCCTTTTCTGCATGACCTGATTTATGGCACAAGCCTTAGTTGGAAATGTTCGCCTGAAACGGTCCTTGATTTTATCGTTTTTGAATTGGATGGTATCTGCTAGTTCATCAACATCTAAATCCAGTAGTATGGAGCCATGCTGAAGTAAAACGCCTTTTTTCCTGGTTTGTGCACTTCCTACCAGCTTTTTCCCATCAAGCACAACTTCATACCAGGATGGTGCTTCGAAACAGGCTGCTGTGCTGTCTGCCTCCGGCTTCTTTCCATGGGGAGCTAAATCTACGGGAATACCCAATGATTTCAGGCCTGAAACTAATCCTCGACTGATTTTTAAGTAGGATTGGATAATGGTTCCCGACACTCTTTCATCTAATTCGGGTGCAATTAAGCTGTAGGTGACTTCATAGTGATGCAGTACCGCCCTGCCGCCGGTAAGCCTTCTGACCATGTCAATACCTCTTTGTTTGCACCCCGGGACGTCAATTTCTTTGTCTAAGTCTTGGAAATAACCTAAGGTGACACACGCCGGCTGCCAGCCATAAAACCTGATAACCGGTTTACTGGAACCATCAATAACCTGGCTCATAAGGGCTTCGTCCAAAGCCATGTTATAAGGGCCGGGATTGTAGCCTGTATTAAGTAGACGCCACTGCATGCTTTTCATCTCCTGATAAACCTAATTGTTTCAAGACTAGAGATATCTCATCGGTAGTGAGAGGCCTAGGATAATTATAAATTGTACCGCCGGGTTTTTCATTATAGTAGGGGCGGTTACAATCGGGGCAGCCGGTGGTTCGGAAAGGTATGCCCGTGCTGGCAATATTTTGCAGCTGTTCTTGGGGTAACCCAAAATCAGTTAATACTCCGTCTTCAAATATAAAATCCTTAAGGCCGACTGCCTTTTGCTCAAGCAAATATTGGGCCATTTGGATACGCCTGTAATGAGCAATATCAGGCTGTTTCTTATTTTCAAAACGAGTGCCCTTGACTGGTGTAAAAGCAAAAAGACCGATAGTCACGCCTAAAGTTATCAAATGGCTCATAATGCTGACCATTTCCTGTTCAGTTTCGCCAAGCCCCACAATTAAGTGGGTGCTGATTCGACCAGGTGCTAACTCGGCTGCTTCTTCAATAAGCTTTAACTTCTTTTGCCAAGAGTCACCTTTAGCATCAGCATAGACTCTCTCGCAAGCTGCATCCAATGCAATGCCCACTCTGTCAACGCCTAGATCCATCAGCTTTAATGCATCTTCGGGCTTTGTTAGATTGCATGAGACACAGACGGGAATGTTCGAATCTTTCTTGATACCTTTTAACAAATGCCGTGTCTCTTCCAAAGCATCCCGTTTATTAACAACTTGAAAACAGGCTCGTTTCAAAGTGCGATTATCGTAGGCTCTGCACAGTTTTTGCGATACCTCACCTTGGGGGAAGCTGGGCCAAATTACTCGGGACAACATGTCTGCCCGGCCGCTGCTGCTTCGGGCTTGGGGACAAAAAGCACAATCCTGCTGACATTTATCCCCTGCCAGCAGATAAGCTGTAGTAGGAGGGGCGTCTGTCGTTAACTTTTTAAGTCCTAGTACATCTGCCGTACCAACCGAAAGCTTAATCATAGTACACAACACTCCTCTCCACTGATTATCTCCAGCCCAAGTTTAGAGGCAGTATCATAGGCGGCCTTAGTGGGAACGACAATTTTATTAACACCGCATGCTATTGCTGCTTCGTCCAATTGGGCGCGGTAACGACCTTTGGGACGCATACAACCCAAGTGAATGGGGGTACTGGGAAATATGGTGCGTGCCGTAGCAATTATTTTAGATACTTCCTTTACTGACGGAGGTACATTATCAGCGAACTTAGTATTTTTGGTTGGACTAAAGACGATAAAAACCAGTGCGTCAACACCTTCCTGACTTAACAATTCCAAAGCCTTATATTCGCCGCTGATTTTACCGCCTCTCAAACCGATACAGATGTGAGGGAGGGTTTTGACATACTTTCGCAAAGATCTATAGCTGGCTAAATAGTCGTTCACTGTTTTATTAAGTCCATAAACCTCCTGGATGGTTTCATTATCGCCGACGAAGTCGAAGGATACTACATCACAAATCTCCGGCAGTTGGGCTGCTTCCTCTTCTGATACTAAACCGACGTGAAAGTTCATTTTTTTCTGCTGTTTAAGCTGAAGCAGCATCTCTCTGCTGTCACTAAAGGGAACCTTACCGTCCGAGTCACAGCCGCCGCTAATCAGGCAGCTACTAAATTGCTGCTTCTTGTCACTTGTACATTCGGTGACATATACCTCAACAGGAGTCATTTGTTTCAGATAATGCCCGCCGCAATGAGCGCAGTTTAAGGAACAGTCGTTTCCGGTCAATGAAACTACCTTTGTGCTTTTGGGGAAGTCAAACTGGATGCTGGCGGGAAAGTTTCTTTCCCGCAGCATCCAGGCTTCCTTTTGAAGGTCTAGATAATCTTGATTAAAAGTCATTATAATCACCTATCGATGTCAATATATTTGCGCCAAAGTTAATTGGAAGGTTCCCATTTCAAATCGGGTTTTCTGGCGGCGGTTACTTCATCTAACCTGCCCACCGGCGTATTGTGAGGTGCGGTGGTAACTACTTCCGGGTCTTCCGCACATTCCTTGGCTATGGCTGACATACATTGAATAAAGTCATCCAATGTTTCTTTGGATTCGGTCTCAGTGGGCTCAAACATCATAGCTTCCTCCACAATGAGCGGGAAGTAGATGGTCGGTGGATGATAACCGAAGTCCAGCAGTCTTTTGGCGATGTCTAGAGTGTGTACGCCTTTATCTTTATAAGGTTTGGGCGTAACGATGAATTCATGCATACAAGTCTGGTCATAGGGCAGGTAGTAGTCCTTACTCAATGCCCGCATCAAATAGTTAGCATTGAGCACTGCATTTTCCGAAGCATGTTTTAAGCCTTCGCCGCCCACTCCTTTGATGTAGGAATAAGCTTTCACTACTACCCCGAAATTGCCGTAATAACCCTTTATTTTCCCAATAGATTTGGGACGGTCAAAATCTAAGAAATATTTATCTTCTTCCTTATTTAACTCCACCAAAGGTTTAGGTAGGAAGGGAACTAAAAAGTCCTTTACCCCTACGGGACCTGAACCGGGTCCGCCGCCGCCGTGGGGAGTAGCAAATGTTTTATGCAGGTTTAAGTGAACAACATCAAAACCCATGTCTCCCGGGCGAGCAATACCCATAATGGCATTCATATTGGCACCATCATAATAAACTAGTCCGCCGGCATCATGAACTATTTTGGCAATCTCTTCAATGTTTTCATCAAAAAGGCCAAGCGTATTAGGATTTGTCAGCATCAAAGCGGCGGTTTCATCATTAACAGCGCTCTTTAAGGCATCAATGTCCACTCCGCCATACTGGTTGGACTTGACCTCTACCGTGTCGTAGCCGCATACTGCTGCAGTGGCAGGGTTAGTACCGTGGGCAGAGTCAGGAACAATAACTTTAGTTCGTTTGTGATCGCCCCGGTCAGTATGATATTTTTTCACAATCATTAAACCGGTTAATTCACCATGGGCACCTGCTGCCGGCTGCAGAGTTACTCTGTTCATGCCTGTTACTTCACTGAGGTATTTATCCGATTCATACATTAACTCCAGAGCGCCTTGGACGGTCTCTTCTTGTTGATATGGGTGAAGGTGTGCAAATCCAGGTAACCGGGCCATATCCTCGTTCACTTTTGGGTTATACTTCATGGTACAGGATCCTAACGGATAAAAACCCGTATCCACACCATGGTTGAGCTGAGACAGCCGGGTAAAGTGTCTTACGATATCCACTTCGCTTACTTCCGGGAATTGAGCGGGTTTCTCTCTTATTTCCTCCGGCGGAAGCATTTCATCTAGGTTCATTTCCGGCACATCCATGGGGGGCAGTGTAGTTCCTCTTCGACCAGCCTTGCTTAATTCAAAAATCAATGGTTCTGTCATGCTAGTCCCTCCCATGCATTAACCAGGTCATCTAACTGCTGTTTGGTTTTTACTTCGGTCACACACAGCAATGAACTGTTTTTTAATTCCGGATAATATTTTTCCAACGGAAAACCACCAAATATTTTTTCTTTTAATAGGCCTTTATTAACAGTTTCAATATCTTTTTCAGATTCTACCACAAATTCTTGGAAGAAAGGCCCATTGAATTTTCCGGTTACGCCCTTAATCCGGGTCAGTTGTTCATAAGTGTAATGGGCTTTATTGATGCATTGGGTTGCCATTTCCTTTAAGCCTTCTTTTCCTAGCGTAACCATTGTTATTGTTGCAGCCAACGCAGCTAACGCCTGGTTGGAACAAATATTTGAAGTAGCTTTTTCTCTTCTGATATGCTGTTCTCTAGCCTGTAGCGTTAGGACAAATCCACGCCTGCCATTATCATCTACAGTGGCACCAACAATCCTACCAGGCATTTTGCGCATAAGTTTTTTGGTGGTAGCAAAGAAACCTACATGGGGGCCGCCAAAACTAATGGGGTTGCCAAAGCTTTGGGCGTCTCCGACAACAATGTCAGCGCCATAGGCGGCTGGTGGACGCAGTACACCCAATGAAACGGGATCAACAGCAGTGACGTAGAGTGCCTTGTTTTGCTTAGCTATTTCACCAATTTTTTCTACTTGTTCTATGCAGCCGAAGAAATTAGGCTGCTGTATTACAACAGCCGCGATGTCGGTCGAAACCTTCTCCGCCAGTTCAGCAAGGTCCGTCACGCCGCCAGAGTATCCTACTTCTATTATTTCCAGACCTTGGGCCTCTGCGTAAGTTTGCATCACTTGGCGATATTCGGGATGAACAGTACTGGAAACAACTATCTTATTTTTTCTAGTTTGACCGCCGGCTAAGGAAGCTGATTCTGCTAAGGCAGTCGCAACATCATACATGGAAGCGTTAGCAACCTCCATGCCTGTCAGTTCACAGATGAGACTTTGAAACTCATAAATTGCCTGTAATGTTCCCTGGCTTATTTCCGGTTGATATGGGGTGTAGGCAGTATAAAACTCTGAACGCAGCAGCATATGGTTAACCAAGCTGGGAATAAAGTGTTCATAACTGCCCGCGCCTAAGAAGGAACTAAATTCTTCTAAATTACTGTTTTTTTTGCTTAGGTTCTGAACATGGCGCGATAACTCTAATTCCGACAGGCCATGGGGCAGGTTAAGGGCTCTCCCTAGTTTGACATTGTCAGGAATATGAGCAAAGAGGTCATCCATGGAACTCATCCCGATAGCTGTCAACATTTCTTGACGGTCTTTATCCGTGTTGGGAACGTAGTTCATTTTACTCCTCCTCTTTCAGAAATTGTTCATACTCCTCTGCATTCATTAAATCATCTAACTGACCGGCATCACTTAACTCAATTTCAACCAACCAGCCTTTCCCATAAGGGTCTTCATTAATCAATTCCGGTGCATCAAGTAGCTCTTCATTAACGGCAACAATTTCTCCTGAAACAGGTGTATAAACATCGGATACAGCCTTGACAGATTCAATTACGCCAATACCTTCGTTTGCCTCAAAGGAAGTGCCTTCCTCCGGCAGTTCAACGAAAACAACATCCCCCAGGGCGTCTTGGGCGTAATGAGTAATACCCATTATTGCTTTGCCGCCATCAACTTTCATCCACTCGTGTTCTTTGGAATACTTAAGTTCTTTTGGATACATTTTATTTAGCCTCCTTTTTGTAGAATGGTGTTTTTATGATTTGAGCCTTTAAGCTCCTAGTTCTAACCTGAATTTCTATATTGCTGCCAACTTGTGCATATTCCGACTTAATAAGGGCTAAGCCAATATTTTTACCCAAGGTGGGAGCAAAGGAACCCGACGTTACAAAACCAATTTCCTGACCATCTTTTAACACTTTGTAGTGGGAGCGGGGTATCCCTCTATCCAGCATTTCAAAGCCTATGGTTTTTCGTTTCAAACCTTCCGCTTTTTGTTTGTCTAAGGCTTCTTTGCCAATAAAATCTTTTTTGTCCAATTTGACAAATATGCCAAGTCCGGCTTCTAAGGGGCTGATATCCTCTGACAACTCATTTCCGTAGAGAGGAAGGCGGGCTTCAAACCTTAGGGTGTCCCGGGCTCCAAGGCCGATGGGCGTTACGCCTTCTTCTTCACCGGCTTTAAGAATTGCATTCCAGACCTGATGGCCATTTTCAGACGGGAGATATATTTCGAAGCCGTCTTCTCCGGTATAGCCTGTACGGGATACTAGGCAATCTTCACCATCTACAGTAACATTATCAAACCAATAATATTTAATTCGAGATAAATCTTTATCACAAAGTTTTTGCAATACTGCTTCTGCCAGCGGGCCCTGAAGGGCAATTTGAGCTGTTTCCGGTGATATGTTTTGAATTTCTACTCCATCAATAGCATTGTCAACAATCCACTGGTAATCTTTTTCGGTATTTGATGCATTTACAACCAGCAAGAAGTGATCCTTGCCCTTGCGGTAAATTAGCAAGTCATCGACGATGCCGCCGTCAGGGAAGCACATGGGAGAGTACAACGCTTGTTTAACGGACAGTTTGCTTGCGTCGTTTGTGATCAATTTTTGAATTAAGTCCAGTGCATTAGGCCCCTGAAGATCAATTTCTCCCATATGAGAGACATCAAACAGACCGGCTTTAGTTCTGACAGTGTTATGTTCTTCCAGAATTCCTGCGTACTGCACCGGCATGTGCCAACCGCCAAAATCGACCATTTTAGCTTTAGCATCTACATGTGACTGATGCAGCGGGGTCTTTTTAAGAGAGTCAGTCATTTTGTGAATCACCTCACCATTATTATTTTTAAAACTCAATAATTAATGCCTTAAAACGTTGACAAGCGCAAAAAAGGACAGAAGAGACCAACGCTTATCGCTGTCTCCTCTGTCCTCGATACCTGAGAGATTATTTCACCATGGCTTAAACCTTTCACAAATGCCACTGTGAAGATACCCCTTTGGTGTCCTTTAAAATATCTTAAAAGGAACTCTCCAGAGGTTCGTCCCGTTTCGGTACTTGTGCCTGAGAGTTTCCCTGACAGCCAGCATGCTGTCTTGGTTGCTCCTTCGGCGCCTCGTTTGAGGACTCTCCCGAAACGATCATCCGCATTATTAAATTATGTTACCAATTTTCTAACTATTTACATTTCATTCTATGATTAGTTTTAGAATTCCTGCAAGGATTTAAAAAAAATTAAACATCTTTTTTAATGTTTTGATACTTTAGTATACGTTACGGGAAACAATTTGTGAGATTTTAAAGAAGTTATTGCTACTATTTTGAGTAGGTATTAGTTGATTATAAAGGAATTTGTTAAGTTTAGGCAGAAGTTTACTATTAGCATATGACGGAGGCGTTACTTTTATGAAGGTTCTTAAGTTCAAAGTGATAAATAAAGACCGTGTTGGTTTATTGCAAGATATTTTCCAATTGCTTACCAATAGAAATATTAACGTAACGAATCTGGAGGTTATACCCGATATTACTCACATGGAGGTTGAGTTGAACGGGAAATTGGATAAGGCGGCGCTTTTTAAAGAATTGGAACAAGTTAATGCGGTAATTAAATGTGTGGAAATTGAGTTAATGCCTTGGGAAGAGACAAATCAAAGGATGCAGGCGGTACTGGATGCAATCAGTGAAGGAGTTCTGGCTATAAATTCTAAGGAAGAGATTACTACAGTTAATCCTATTGGAGAACAGGTTTTAAACGCGCGTAAAGAAGAATTAATTGGTCAGAAGATTAGTTCTGTTCTGTCTAAGGATGTGCCTATGGTGGAATGTCTGAAGACCGGTCAGACATATAATCATCGAGAGATAAATTTTACAAAAGGGAATAAAAAATATCATTATGTTACTAGTGGAAGACCTATTAGAGATAAGCAGAATAATGTAGTAGGCGTGGTTGCTACGATTAAAGATATGACGGAAGTACGGAGACTGGTCTATTCTGTGACTAAACCAACCATGGTAACCTTTCAAGATATCATTGGCGAAAGTGAAAAGTTGCAAAGTGTTATAGAAATGGGCAAACGGGTTGCGGAAGGGACGTCGACAGTCCTCTTAAGAGGGGAAAGCGGTACGGGGAAAGAGTTATTCGCTAGATCTATTCATATGGCTAGTCCTAGGCGGGACCAACCTTTTGTTCCGGTGAATTGCGCGGCCCTGCCGGATTCTCTGTTGGAGAGTGAACTGTTTGGTTATAACGGAGGTGCTTTTACAGGATCACTTAAGAGCGGGAAACAAGGATTATTTGAATTTGCCAACGGGGGAACCTTATTTCTAGATGAAATCGGTGAGGTTTCACCTCACTTGCAAGCCAAGCTATTACGAGTTCTTCAGGAAGGAAAGGTAAGAAGGGTAGGGGGACAAGACGAAATAGCTATAGATGTGCGGGTAGTCGCAGCAACCAATAAGGATTTAGAAGAAATGGTAGAGAAAACTGACTTTCGCAAGGATCTTTACTATCGGCTTAACGTTATCCCGATTTATTTACCGTCTCTAAGAGAAAGACAGGAAGATATCCCATTGCTGGTTAATCATTTCTTGGAGAAAATGAACATTAGGTTTAACAAGAAGGTTGAATTCGTAAGTAAAGAAGCATTGGAGAAGCTTTACTATCATGATTGGCCGGGAAATGCCAGAGAACTGGAAAATGTCATTGAAAGGGCCGTAAATTTAGTGACTGGGAAATGGTTGATGCCGGAGGTTATTTTGATTAACCCGAGTTCAGGTATTGCAGGGGAACATGTTGCTGAAGAGAGAACCCTAGAAGACATGGTAGGTCGCATCGAACGCCAGGTAATTACCCAAGCATTAAAAAATTGGGGTTCTATTAGAAAAACTGCGAAAGCTTTGGGGGTCTCTCATACCACCATTATGAATAAAATGAAAAAATATCACATCAAGCATGGCAATAATTATTGACAGTGGCACATTTTCTTTCCAAAGCATGGTAATTACGTTGTTTAATCACTGGTTAGAAATTTTCTTTGGAAAGATTTCTCTATTAGTGGCAAATTTCCTTGCCATGCTGCAAAACGGATTAACATCTGAACGGCCTGAGAAAGCTATATGTAATGGATTTAGATCAAATTGGGAAGTATGGCATGAATATTGCTTTAAATTTCTATTTGGTAGTTATATTGCTTTTAAAGGAGTGTTTCTATATGTTAATAGGTGTGCCGAAGGAAATTAAGAACAACGAAAACAGGATCGCCATTACACCGGCGGGAGTAGCTTCGTTCATTAATGCTGGGCATGAGGTTATGGTGCAGACAGAGGCTGGTTTGGGAAGCGGCTTCACTGATGATGAATTTGTCCAAGCAGGGGCAAAAATTGGCACTGATGCCAATGTAGTTTTTCAACAGTCAGATATGATTATGAAGGTAAAAGAGCCCCAGCCGGAAGAATATGATTTATTTAAAGAAGGCCAAATACTGTTTACCTATCTTCATGCAGCTACCGGGCCTGAGTTAATTAAGGCTCTATTGGAAAAAAAAGTGACAGGTATTTCTTATGATACGGTACAACTTCCTAACGGTTCGTTACCGCTACTTGCTCCCATGAGTGAAGTAGCCGGCCGGATGAGTGTTCAGATTGGTGCCCAGTTTTTAGAAAAACCTAAAGGCGGCAGAGGAGTGCTGTTGGGCGGGGTTCCTGGAGTTGCGGCAGCTAATGTAGTGATTGTCGGCGGTGGTATGGTCGGTACTAATGCGGCTAAAATGGCAGTTGGAATGGGTGCCCGAGTAACAATTTTAGATATTAGTCCGGAAAGATTACTTAATCTAGACGATTTGTTTGGAAATAGGGTTCAGACAATGATGTCCAACAGCTTTAACATTGAAGAAGCGGTAAAAAGCGCAGACTTGGTTATTGGAGCTGTACTACTTCCGGGAGCCAAGGCTCCACATCTGGTAACTGAAGAGATGGTTAAACAAATGCAGCCTGGTTCCGTAATTGTGGACGTTGCCATTGACCAGGGTGGCTGTATTGAAACCATTGACCGGGTGACGACACATGATAACCCAGTTTATGAAAAATATGGAGTTATGCATTACGCAGTAGCAAACATGCCTGGCGCGGTGCCCAGGACCTCAACATTTGCGTTAACTAATGTAACCATGCCTTACGCTCTTAAAATAGCTAACAAAGGCTGCCTGACAGCCATTAGGGAAGATACTGCCTTGGCCAAGGGTCTTAATGTATATGATGGAAATGTCACCCATCCGGTCATCGCAGATGCCTTAGGGTATAAATATAAAGCGTTGACAGAAATTGGCTAGTTAGGTATAGTTTAATTATGCAAAATAGTGGAAAAGCCCTTGATTGGGCTTTCTCTTAAAATTGGTATGTCAGAAAATTGTAAATGTTATAGCTGTCACAAGCAGCTGAAGGAGGTGACATTGGTAGGGATTGCCTTGTGAATTAAAGTTTTTATACACAAATAATTATTAAAGGAGTGTGCTATTATGATGGATTTTCTCGGTGCAGTTAGCGGTTTTGTCTGGGGTCCGCCCATGTTGGTCTTATTGGTCGGAACCGGTATTTTGCTAACGGTACGCTTACGCGGGCTGCAGTTTACCAAATTAATCTATGCCCACAAGCAGATTTTTACCAAAGATGATAATAAAAGCGAGGGCGATATTTCCCAATACCAAGCATTGGCTACGGCGTTAGCTGCGACCATTGGTACCGGTAACATTGCCGGTGTTGCCACTGCAATTTTCTTAGGTGGTCCCGGAGCGGTATTTTGGATGTGGATGACTGGTTTGGTGGGGATGGCGACAAAGTATTCTGAGGCAATTTTGGCCGTTAAGTACAGGGTTAAGGACAAAAACGGCGAAATGGCCGGGGGTCCCATGTACTATATTGAAAAAGGTTTGGGGCTTAAGTGGTTAGGTGTTGTGTTTGCCGTATTTGGGGCAGTAGCGGCATTTGGTATCGGCAACATGGTGCAGTCCAATTCGGTGGCTGATGCTGTTAATACCAGCTTTGGAATTAGCCCCTATATTACCGGTGGTGTTCTGGTTGTTTTTACCGCTCTGGTAATTCTTGGCGGGATTAAAAGTATCGGACGTGTTACTGCATATATTGTGCCTATCATGGCTGCAATTTACGTTGCCGGTGGTCTTGTAATACTTGTTATTAACGCTGCACAGATTCCGACTGCATTTGGTACCATCTTCAGTGCTGCATTTACCGGTGAAGCTGCTGCGGGCGGGGCAGTGGGTGCTGCAATTAAATTCGGTGTTGCTCGAGGAGTATTTTCTAATGAAGCAGGTTTAGGTAGTGCGCCTATCGCTGCGGCTGCTGCCAAGACCGATTATCCTGCACGGCAGGCTTTGGTCAGTATGACTCAGACTTTTATTGATACAATCGTTGTTTGTAGTATTACTGCATTAGCAATTATCACATCCGGTGCCCTGGAATCAGGCGAGACAGGTGCCGCTTTAACCACTACCGCGTTTAATATGGGTTTACCCGGTGCAGGCGGTATGTTGGTAGCTATTAGTATTATTTTCTTCGCTTACTCCACCATTTTAGGTTGGTGCTACTATGGTGAAAAGTGCTTGGAATATTTAGCGGGTGAAGGCTCTGTAATTTTTTACCGCTATGCATTCGTAGCTGCAGTTTTTGTGGGTGCTATCAGTAAGTTGGACTTTGTTTGGACCGTTGCCGATATCATGAACGGCTTGATGGCTGTGCCCAACTTGATTGGCCTTATCGGTCTTAGCGGAGTTGTAGTGGCAGAAACCAACAGGTTCTTGACTGAAAGAGCAAGTGAGTTTGATAAAACCAAAGCATCACTGGAACAATAAAAAAGATAACAAAAACCTGAAGGACTATCCTTCAGGTTTTTGTTAACTTATCTGTAAAGAAGCAAATAAAAACTCCAGTAACATAACAAGAAATAAGAGGTGATAACATTGACAGAAAAATTTGATGTAACGGTGGTGGGCGGCGGTCCAGGTGGTTATGTGGCCGCGATTAAGGCATCTCAGCTAGGAGCAAAGGTGGCGCTTGTTAATAAGAGCAGCATGGGCGGAACTTGTTTAAATCGAGGGTGCATACCTACAAAGTCCATGGTGAAAAGTGCGTCTTTATGGAGAGAATTGCAGGAGGCTGGGGAGTTTGGTATTGAAGTGGAAAACCCTAGAATTAATTATGATAAGGTATTGGCACGTCAAGAGAAAGTAGTAAAAACACTTGTGGCCGGAACGGAAACCTTAATGAAAAAGAACAAGATTGAAGTTTTCTCCGGTGCAGCCGCTGTCGAACAACCTGGCAAGGTTACTGTGTCAATGGAAGACGGTAGTAAGCTTGTGTTGGAAACCGATAAGATAATTATTGCTACCGGTTCTACTACTGCTAGAATTCCGGTTCCCGGCTTGGATATGCCTGGTATCTTGACCAGTGATTCAATTTTGCAATTACCCCAAATACCTGATAGTTTAACTATTATTGGCGGTGGCGTCATAGGAATGGAATTTGCCAGTATTTTTAGCGCCTTCGGGTCTCATGTAACTGTAGTAGAATTGTTGCCCAACATTCTTCCTATGGTAGATGACGAGATAACTAAAAGGCTGCGGCCTGTCTTTAAAAAGGCCGGCATCAATATTCTTACTAAATCCAAAGTAAAAGAAGTAAGAAGTAAAGGTGATTCTTATGAAACTGTTGTAGAAACAACAAAAGGGGAAGAGATTATTACTTCAAGTAAGGTGCTCTTAGCGGCTGGCAGGGTTCCGGTAATGGAAGGTATTGATACGGAGAAGTTAAACTTGAAACTTGACGGAAAAGCTATTTGGGTTAACGAAAAGATGGAAACTAATGTGGAGGGTATTTATGCAGTCGGTGATGTTGTAGGCGGCACCATGTTGGCGCATGCAGCTTCCTTTGAAGGGCTTATTGCGGCGGAAAACGCCATGGGTAAGGATATGACAATGGATTATTCAGCTGTTCCCAGCTGTATATTCTGTTATCCTGAAATTGCTAGTGTCGGGCTGACCGAAAACCAAGCAAAAGAAGCGGGCATAGATATTATTAAGAGCAAATTCCCGTTTACTGCAAATGGCAAGGCCTTGACAATGGGAGAAACAGTTGGTACGGTAAAATTAATTGCTGACAAAGAAAGTGGAGTGATTATTGGCGGTCATATTATGGGACCCCATGCAACTGACTTGATTGCTGAGATTACATTAGCCATTAAGGCTAACTTAACCGGAAAAGAAGTTGCGGAGACTATCCATGCTCACCCGACATTAGCCGAAACAGTCATGGAAGCCGCTCATGGTCTGGTAGATAAGCCGCTGCACTTGGCTTAATCATAGTAAGTTACTATAAAAAAACACCCGGGTAAAAGATCTCCGGAATGTTTTCTACTTGGCTGTATCGGTACTTTTATTCTTTTTAGATAAGGTTAAAAAAAAACTGACTAGGTAGTGTCCGCTGGCCACAGCGGCCAGGCCCAATAGAATACTTAGCAGTAAGTATACCAAGCCGTTACGCAGATTACCTGATTGCAGCAGAACTATTATTTCATTGCTGAATGTGGAAAATGTGGTGAAGGCACCCAATAGACCAACTGTAACTAAGCCCTTTAAGTTATTATCCAACGGTGCATGGATATTGATGGCATATATAATGCCCAGAAAGAAACTACCAATTATATTTACGGCTAAAGTACCGGTAGGAATTGTGGTTCCTAACCGCATCAGTGCCCAATTGGAAACCAAATAGCGCAAAATGGCCCCGGCGGCGCCGCCTATACCAATATATACGAACAGCATTAACACTATCTCCTTAAAAAACAGCATGGGAATTATTGGGATGTGGTCCCTATTAATAATCATATAAGAAGTGGGTTTCTTTTGTCAATTAATTACCCATGCATAGCTATTTGACACAAGGGAAAAATCTTTTAATAGAACCCAGTCTAAAAATGAGTGGAAAGGGGTTATTTAAATGTCTGAATTATTGGATGCCAAACAGCAACAGCGAGATATGTTAAAGGAAATAATTAAGCAGCTCCATGCCGGGCAGGAGCCGGAACATTTGAAAGAAAAGTTTGCTGACCTCCTGCGCAGCGTTACTCCTACACAAATTTCAAAAATGGAAGAAGAATTAATAGCAGAGGGTATTCCTGAGACGGAGATTAAAAGGCTTTGTGATGTCCATGTGGCTGTACTAAAGGATTCCTTAGACGCTCAGGAAAATCCCAGTGAATTAGCGGGTCACCCGATACATACGTTTAAAATGGAGAATGAAGCAATTGGCAAAGTGGTTACTTCTATCCGTGAGATGATAAAGCAGGTGAAGCAAGAGGGGTTAGAGGGTTACGCAGAACCACTCCGCAGCCAGGTTGATTTGTTGGGGGCTGTGGAAAAACATTATTTACGGAAAGAAAATCAGTTATTTCCTATGTTGGAAAAACATGATGTAACCGGACCAACCAAAGTGATGTGGGATTTTCACGATGATGTCCGAAGAATGTTAAAGACTGTGCGGAAGGCCCTAGAAGACAAAGACCAGGAAACAGTCATGAGCGAAATGGAGGAACTACTTAAAACTGTGGAGGATATGTTCTATAAAGAGGAAAACATTCTCTTCCCAACTGCTTTAAAAGTTTTAACTGAAAAGGAATGGGCTCAGGTTCATTTTGGCGAAGAAGAAATTGGTTATGCATTAGTGACCCCTGGGACCGATTGGCAGCCCAAGGAGATGCCAAAACAGACAGACTTTGGAACTGCAGGAGCAGGTAACAGCATTTCTCTCAGTATGGGCGAATTAACTGCCGAACAGATTAATTTGGTTTTAACTCACCTGCCCGTAGATGTTACCTATGTAGATGAGAATGATAAAGTTAGATATTATTCTCAAGGTAAGGAAAGGATTTTCCCTAGAAGTCCTGGTATTATCGGGCGAGAGGTACAAAATTGCCATCCCAGTGACAGTGTACATGTTGTAAATAAAATTGTAACTGCTTTTAAAGAAGGCAGAAAGGATAGTGCAGAGTTCTGGCTTGAGATGAACGGCCGGTTTATCCATATTCGTTATTTCGTTGTCAGGGATAAAGAAGGAAATTATCGCGGTGTTGTTGAGGTCTCTCAAGATGTTACGGAGATTAAACAGTTAAAAGGCGAAAGACGTATATTGTCATGGAACGAATAAGCCCCGTTAGACGGGGCTTTTCCTATCAAGTAAAGCAGAAATATGTAGAGGCTTTAGGGCTTCCCGCGCCTATATAAATGGTGTATGCTAACTTTTAATCAGCCTTTTTTAGTATGATTGATAACTTTGGCAGCCAGATCATGATAATAAGCAGCAGATGGGTCGTCGCCTTTTAATGCTATTGGCGTCCCTGTGTCGCTGTTTTCTCTAATATCTATGGAGAGAGGGATTTGAGCCAACAGTTCTACATTAAGTTCTGCTGCGATTTTTTCTGATTGGCCTTGACCAAAGATATAATACTTATGGTCACACTGGGGACATTGGAAGTAAGACATATTTTCCACTACGCCCATAATACTTATATTCATCTGTTGGGCCATGTTTGCTAATCGGGCTGATACTTGGGCGGCAGCGCTTTGGGGGGTAGTAACCAATAGTAATTGTGCTTTAGGAAGCTGCTGCATAATCGTTAAAGGGACATCTCCGGTACCGGGTGGTAGATCAATAACTAAATAATCCAAATCACCCCAGCGTACACTGTAGAAAAATTGGTCCAATACTCCTCGTATAACAGGAGCCCGCCAAATTAAGGCTTTGTCCGATTTAATTAAATTACCCATGGATAGTGCTTTTAGGTTGTTTACCTGTATAGGCATTATTGTTTGATTGTCAAGGGCTACGGGCTTTTTACCCTGGATACCCAAAAGAGTAGATACACTGAAACCCAATACGTCCGCATCTAGAATACCAGTATTCATACCCTTCTGCTGTAATGCTACTGCCAGGTTAACAGCTACAGTTGATTTTCCTACTCCGCCCTTACCGCTGCCTACGGCAATTACATTAATGTTTTTAAAAACGTCGGCTTTGTCTTTGGTTCCCTGTTTTAAAGAGGCAGTTAATTGCTGCTTTTCTTCGGGGGACATTTCACCAAAGGTTATATTTACGGACTTAACACCTTCCAGGGCACCCACTGCAGCCTTGATATCATCTTCAATGGTTCTTTTCATAGGGCATCCTTTTATGGTCAGTTTGATATTAATGGCTACGCTGCCGTCCTTAACGGCAATATCTCCTATCATGTTTAGGGTGACCAGGTCTTTGCCGATTTCAGGGTCTTTAACTGTTTTCAATGCATTAATTATTTGTTCCTTGGTTATCATATTTTTATTCCTCCACCATTATTATTATCGTATTATTTAGTGTTTTCTATTTATGTCTTAATATCCCTTCGTGTTGAATGGAAAAAGCTGTTGGTAATAGCGGTAAGAAGTACGCAGGAAAAAACTGGGCGAAGCACGAATTCATAATTAAAACTTAGTATGCTTTTGTTACCGATTTTCAGCATGAAGTAAATGCAGCTAAATAAAAATAGAGAAGGGGTGATGAGAATATGTACGTTTACTTAAACGGAGAAGTAAAGCCTAAGAACCAGGTGAACCTGTCCATAGACGACAGAGGGTTTACTTTCGGCGAAGGTATTTACGAAGTTGTCAGGGTGTACGGAGGGAAGAAGTTTTTGCTGCCCGAGCATATGGAAAGGCTTAAGCGCAGTGCGGCTGAGATGGACATTGGCCTGCCGGAATACTTTAATTATTCACATTTGGAGGAAGCTATCGATTCTCTGGTAGAGAAAAGTGGTCTAAAGGAAAGTTATCTTTACCTCCAGGTGACCAGGGGTGTTCAGTTTCGCAGCCATGTTTATCAGGAGAATATGGAACCAACAATAGTGATGTATTTAATCGGTGCTAAGGATTGGTCCTTGGAACGACAGGGTGTACCGGCGGCTATAGAAGAGGATATTCGCTGGCAACGTTGTGACGTGAAATCTACTATGCTGATGCCTGGTACTTTATTAAAGTCCAGAGCTGCAAGAAAAGGATATTTTGAGGTGATTCTGGAGCGAGATGGTATCATCACTGAAGGGACTTCCAACAATATCTTTTGCTGCAAAGACAATGTCCTTATTACCCCGCCGTTATCCAATTTTATCTTACCCGGTATTACCCGGGAATTTGTTTTAAGGTTGACCAAACAATTAGGAATTAGTGTTGATGAGCGACCGATACATGTCAGTGAATTATCAGAAATGCAGGAGGCTTTCATCACGGCCACCGGCACAGAAGTAATTCCCTTAAATAAAATTGGTGAATACAATTATGATGCTCCCGGTAAATTGACAACAAAAATAATTTCTGCCTTTGATGCTGCTATAAAAGAGTTAAGAGAAACTTAAAAAGAAGCCTAAATTCTTAGGCTTCTTTTTAATTCAGAGGATATTCTGCAGGTTAAAACGTTCTTTTGTGGGAATGTGTAGTAAAAAGTGCTTTATTATGCTTAGTTCGGCTAAAGTTAAATCTAAATTCCGTACAGCTAAATACTTCTTTAGTTTGGCCACCGCCTCATCAATAGTATCCATTTCATGATGTTCTATTACCAAGTCCCAGTTATTCTGTATTCTATTCCATTTTTTTTCAAACTTAACAAGTTCGTTTTCGGCCCTCAGCCAGTTTTCATTCTGTGCTTGATTTTCAATAGTATTTACATAAACAATCAGATCGTTTGATTGGGTAGTTAGCCGCGCTTGTGAATAAAAGCCAAAACCCATTAGGACTATTAAAAAAATAATTGTTCCAATAAGCACGCGCATTTTTAGGTATCCTCTCCTCTACCAATACCAGTTTCTATAATAAACGGCGGCCCGCTTTTCGGTTGAATATAAAGCTGCCCGGTGGTGTCCAAACTTAACAATAAAACGTCTTTTAATTTTGGTATGTTATTACTAGCTAAAGTGTTTCGTAACCACTCTTCCGTCAAATTGGCTTTATCCATATTGCTTCTGCTGATATCCCCGTCTATTACTAAATCTAGTGGTAATCCTTCATAGTAAGTGGACCTATTAACGTCGTCAGGTGTTAAAGGACGCCTTTGTGAACGAGGGATCACTGTCAGTTCGCCGGTTGTCTCTAAAATAGCGTATTCTACATCAGCAATGTTGGGTATGTTTTTCGCCCTTAGCTGTTCGAGCAAATCGTTGACGTTGTAGCGTTGGTAGCGCAGTTCTTTTTCAATTATTTTTCCGTTTTCAATGAGAATACTGGGTGTACCGCAGATAATAGCTCTGGCTTTCTGACTTTTAAGGGTTATGTAAGACAGAATAACGTGCAGGGCAAATAAAGTAAAGATAGGAATGAGGCCGTTTAGTAAAGGTATTTCCTTATCTCCCATGGGGATGGAAGCTAACTCCGCTATCATAAGTGAGATTACCAACTCATAAGGGTGCAGTTGACTAAACTGCCGCTTTCCCATCAATCGCATTACTAAAACCACGACTGCAAATAGGATTACAGCTCTGCTAAAAACTATTAACATTATTTCCCCTCCACAAGTAGTTGTCCATAAATTAGTATGTCCAAAAATCCTTTTAGTATTAAGATTTACCCAATAATTGGCGTGGCAATATGCCGATTTTTGATGTAAAATGTTTAAAGGGGGGAGGTTGGCGAATGAACACAAGTCCTAGCGTACCTGAGATTAAAGTGCGTACGAGACATAAAAATAGCAGGCCTATAAGGCTTTTTTTATTTGCGTTAATAGTAACTGTTATCATTGCAGCTGCAGCCATAATATATTTTTACCCTGGCTTTATGCACATAGAACCTGATTCCGAAGTCCATCTAATTTTGGGCAACACTGACTTAGGTGCCAATAAAGCAGAGGTTGTTCGGGGCGAAGTGTTTTTACCCATAGATGTAATAAAGCGCTATATTGATCCGGATATTTTTTGGGAGCAGGAAACGGGAAAGGTAATAGTAACTACAAAGAACAAAGTTATCAGAATGGCCACAGAGGCTGTAACGGCTAGGGTAAATGCCAATGAGATTTCTCTTCAAACTCCTGTTGTTCAGAAAAACGGTAGGCCGTGGATTCCGATAAATTTTTTAGCGGATTTATACAATATTAATATTTCGCATTTTGGTAGTTCCAACCGAATAGTTTTGACGAAAACTGACCAGGAGCATGTAGAAGGACGGCTGCATACTAAAAGTAAATTAAGGGTAGGCCCCGGGTTTCGTAATCCTTGGCTCGTAGATTTGGTTAAAGGGGCACGAGTAGAGGTATTTGAAGAGACTAATGATTATTCCTTTATACGCACTGAAGATGGGCTGTTAGGTTACCTTAAGACATCAGACCTGGCTACTCAGGTTATTCCTATTCCTGTAGAAGCGAAAAAAGAGGACAAGAAACCAGTTATTTGGGAACCGGCTGCCGGAGAAAAAATTAACTTGACCTGGGAATTTGTTTATAGTAGAAACCCTGACACGAAAACCATCCCGCAAATACCAGGGTTAAACGTTGTATCCCCAACATGGTTTGCACTAAGCGACAACGAAGGTGGAATTACCAACAAGGCTAGCAGCAGTTATGTTTTTTGGGCACATCAGCGCGGGTACCAAGTTTGGGCCTTATTCAGCAATAGTTTTGATAAAGAGCTTACTCATGCAGCTTTATCTTCGGCTGAAAGACGGGAGAAGATAATTGATCAGATGTTAATTTATGCTGAACTATATGATTTGGATGGGATAAACATTGATTTTGAAAATGTTTATTTGCAGGATAAAGATCTGGTGGTTCAGTTTATGCGCGAGTTGGTTCCGGTGGCCCATCAACAGGGTTTGGTGGTGTCTATGGATGTAACTGTTAAGGGGGGCAGTGAAACCTACTCCCTGTTTTATGATCGGGCAGCTTTAGGTGATGTTGTAGATTATTTGATTTTAATGACTTATGATGAGCATTGGTCATCCAGTCCTATTGCCGGTTCTGTAGCTTCTCTACCTTGGGTGGAGAAGGGTGTATTAGGTCTTTTGGAAGATGTTCCGAAGGAAAAATTAGTGCTGGGCGTTCCGTTTTATACCAGATTATGGATTGAAACCGAAAATAAGGACGGTTCGACTAACGTCAAATCTGAAGCGCTATCCATGGAAAGTGCCGAGAGCTTAATACAAAAAAATAAAGCAAAAGTCACCTACGATGAAGCGGCAGGTCAACGTTACGCCTATTGGGAGGACGGTAATACTACTAAGGAGATTTGGCTGGAAAATGAGGAGTCTATGCGTCAGCGAGCACAGCTGGTAGATAAGTATAAACTGGCAGGAATTGCTTCCTGGAGGCGCGGCTTTGAAAAAGATGAAATATGGCAGGTAATTGCTGAAGAACTGAACCAAAAATAGACTAGGGATTTTAGCCCCTAGTCAATTTTTTACTCTGCCATTCTTTCAACATTTCGGTTATTACGTTCAAGAGCGTTATAAAGGCTTTTACTATCTGAGGATCGAATTGGCTGCCGCTGAATGGGTTTTTTTAATTTTTCTTGGAGCCAGTGGTTACAGTCTACGTACATTGCCTGAATACTAACGCTAGAATCCCACATGAAACTGTATGAAACTATATAGGAAACTCAATGAGTTACTCATTGAGAAGATCGCTTTAGCAGAATAGAATTGATATGAAAGGTGGTGAAGTTCCATGCAAAGATTCGGAATATTAACTAAATTGAAACCTGGTATGGCGGAACAATACCGACGGCTTCATGATGAAATTTGGGATGAAGTAGTTCAGGCCGCTTATGAAGCAAACATGCGAAATTTCACAATATTTCAATACGGCGAATATTTGTTCTCGTACTATGAATATGTTGGAAAAGATTTCGAGTTAGATATGAGAAAAAAGAATAGTCTACCAATCAGCCAGAAATGGCAGGAGGCTTGTAAGGAATGTTTTGAGCCTTTCGAGCATGGGTCGCAGCAAATATTGGAAGAAATTTTTCATAATGATTTTGATAGGAGTGTGGTGTGATGAGTAAGGTTAGAAATGAATACGCAGCGAAATTTCAGGTCAGCCCTAGACTGGCTAAGTTGATGGAAAGGAGCCAGGAATTGGCTGTCAGTGGACGCAGGGTCCTTTATACTGCTGATTCGACACAGCTTGTTTATCATTGGACCGACAAGAGTAACGGTATTGTCCCACAGAGTGGTCAATGGGCTCACCCTCCGGATACAAATATATCTCTAGGCGATCATGGCTGCCGCGTAGGCATCGGTATCCCATTCCCACAACATGATGGCGTACCCTCCCGAGTAAACGGTTATGAGGAGAATGCACTTAGTTGGGGGCAGGATTATGCATTTCTGCTTGACCATTCGCCGGCGGAAATACATGAAAATGAAACGATTGTTGGAGAGTTTCATTGGGAAATGAATGAAGTCAGGCAGTATTATTTTGGTGATAAAGTACATGAGATTGGTCGCAAGGCCCAAAAATTAGGTGCCGGCGGTACAAGTCACGGACACACATGTCCGGATTTTTCCATCGGTCTTACACAGGGCTGGGGAGGCATCCTTGAGCGGATTGACAAGAGTCTGGCCAAGTATGAACGCCTTGAACACGCTGGTAAAGTTACCTACTTAAAGGGCCTTAAATTAGTTTGCGAGTCGATTATCAGATATATTCAGAAACACGCAGACAAAGCTCTAGAGCTTGCTGCTAACGAGACCAACCGTGAGCAAAAAGCGCTTTATACGATGATTGCCAAGGACTGTGCTCATATTGCATACAATCCGCCTGCTTCCTACCACCAGGCCGTGCAATGGCTGCAGTTTGCAGTAATGACTGACAGGATGGTCGGACATGGCAATGGATACGGACGTCTCGACCACTACCTAATACCTTTTTATAAACAGGATATTGCCAAAGGTAAGTTATCCAGAGAACAGGCTCGAGAATATCTGGCTGAGATGTTCCTCAAGTTGCGCGGTCAGGTTTTTGCGTTGTGTGGCAGGCAGCAGGATGGTTCTGATGCCACAAATGAGATGAGCTGGGTGGTAATGGAAAGCTTTGACATGATTGACGACTATAACAATCTGGGATTGATGTGGCATCCCGATATCGATAGTGATTTCTATGATTATGCATGTGATGTACTTGCACGTCATGGTTCCGGTGTTCCCTCTCTTGTTAATTATGACCTGCTGCATGACACTGAATTGCGCTCAGGTGTTGATGAAGATGTTGCCTGGACCGTTTCTTATAGTGGGTGTCAGTGGTTCTGTATTCCAGGCAGAGAATATTGTGATCAGGATACCAATGCCCTCAATTTACTTGATCCAATGTTTCGAGCGCTTGATCGTACCATCGAAGAGGAAATTGATGATTACGAACAATTTTATTCATGTTTTATGGATGAATTTAAAAAGACGTGTGAGGCCTTTCGGGAATTTAAAGATTGTCAGTATGATGCACTTCCCAATGTTTGGCCGGAGATGCCAACGTCGCTTAACTGTCACGGACCGATCGAAAGAGGGCTCGACATCACTGCTCCACGCGGTGTCGATGTGCAATTCACTTCGACCAACATCTTAGGCATAGTGAATGTGGCAGACTCATTTTATGCCATAAAGAAGCTCGTATTTGACCAGAGAATATATACGCTTGAGGAAGTCAGAAACGCGGTAAAAGAGAATTGGGACAAAAATGAAGCAATGCGTCAGCGTTTTCTGAATCAGGATAAGTATGGAAATGACATTGATGAGGTCGATGGTTTTTTTGTCCGTCTTACCGAATCAATAGCAGATGTTATGGACAATATGCGTAATAACAGAGGGCAGCATTATCGTGCTTCTTTATACCAGTTCCAAGGTCATACGGCTGTTGATATTCTTCCGGCAACGCCAGACGGACGCTTTGCCTACGAGCCGTTGGCACTTGGTGTCAATCCAACTTCTGGACGAAATACCAAAGGGCTTTTAGCCACAGCGAATTCTACTGTCAAGCCACATCTTCACAAATTCCAGGGCGGCTGCCTGCAGGTAGAGATGCAGCCCAAGTTCTTTGACGGCAAAGAAAATATTGGGCAGTATATTCGTGATTTCTCTGAGGCCTATTTCAAAAAAAATGCCTTCCAAATTAATTTAAATATCGTAGATCTTGAGGCATTAAAGGATGCTATAGACCACCCAGACAAGCCGGAATATAGAAACATTGTCATAAAGGTAACGGGATATACATCGAGGTTTATCTGTCTGGCCAAGTCTTTCCAGAAGGAATTTGTAGGAAGGAATAACTATGAAGCAATGTAATGAGGGCGATGACACTCAAGCATTTACTAGCCTAATTTTCGACATATATCGCGGTACGTCCCATGATGGCCCAGGGCTAAGAACAACGATCTTTTTTAAAGGCTGTCCTTTACGCTGTACATGGTGTCAAAATCCCGAAGGTGTTAACGGAGGGCAGGAATTATGGTGGGACGAACGTAAGTGCATTGGCTGTTTGCTGTGTAATGAGGCATGTGAATCAGGTGCCAATATACCTGGAGATAATGGCATCCACATTGACCGTTCAAAATGCAGCATATGTGGGGCATGTATAAAAGCATGCCCTTCCAAGGCAATGTCTTTCACCGGCCAAGAGTATACAATTGAACAGCTTGTATGCGAATCACTAAAGGATTGGGATTACTTTCAATCCTTTGGCGGCGGGGTAACCGCCTCAGGCGGTGAGCCGTTAATGCAGTACAAGTTTGTTGCTGAACTGTTTAAACAGCTGAAGAATCGGGGAGTGAATACGGCCCTAGATACAAGCGGGTTTGCGCCCAAAGCGGCTGTTCAGGCGGTGTTGCCGTTTGCTGATTGTATCCTTTATGACTTAAAAATAATGAGTTCTAAAAGGCATCAATATTTTACGGGTCGACCGAACGAACTTGTTCTCGAAAATGTGTGTGATATTGCTGAGTACATTAGAAAGCAAAACCGCATTATGAAACTATGGATCAGGACGCCGCTAATTCCGGAAGTCACAGCCATTGGTGAAAACATTTCACAAATTGCGCAGTTTATCAAAGATAAGCTTTACGATGTGGTCGAACGTTGGGAGCTTTGTGCCTTTAACAGTATGAGTGTTGCGAAATATAAGAAAATGGGCATGGACTGGGCGTTTCAGGATGTTAAATCAATGGATGAAACTACAATAGAGAGGCTAAAAAGTTATGCACTATCAAACGGCTTTGCCTCGGATAAGCTTATTGTTTCAGGGTTTGTTTCCAAGGGGGAGGACTAGGCAAACGCATCAATTGATACCTTTGCTCATGAAGGGAAGGAGGAGAACCAGAGAGATTTGCAGTTTAACAAGTTAATTGGACAAGTTCTTACGTTGGCTTAGTAAGAAAAAACTAAGGAGGCAACAAAAAATGAAAAAGTATTTGTTTCTTTTGCTTGTTGTTATGATGGTTGTTACTTCATTTGGATGTGCAGGTAATAGTTCAAACACGGAGAGTTCTTCAGCGCCCGCAGACTCATCAGCTCCGGCGGCATCTGACGCAAAAGAACCCATTGAGCTCACTATAGCCCATATTTATTCTCCGGAGCATAACGAGCATGTGGCTTTATCTAAATTCAAAGAGGAAATTGAAAAGAAATCCGAAGGCGCCATCAAGGTTACTATTTATCCTGCAGGCCAAATGGGCAGTGAGCGGGAAATAACCGAGCAGATAAAACTCGGAACTATTGACATGGGTGATTCTGGCGGCGGCATGTGGGCCGCATTTGTACCAAAGGCAGCAGTATTTGAACTTCCGTTTCTTTATGAAAGCATCGAGCATCAGACCAAGGTTATGCATGAGGTTGGCCTAAAGGCAGCACAGGAAATGTTGGTTCCCGAAAATTTAAGGCCACTCTTCTATTTTACAACCTCAATCAGAGGCTCAATTTTGAAAACAAAGCCAATATACACAGCAGATGATATCAAAGGGATTAAAATGAGAGTACCGGAAAACCCGGTTTATGTTGATACGTGGAAGGCTTTAAAAGCGAATCCAACAACGACTCCTTGGAGCGAGGCCTATACTGCAATTGCAGCCGGGGTTGTTGATGGAGCAGAAGTCAATCCTGAGACTTTGGTGAGTGCAAAGCTTCATGAAGTCACAAATTATTTTTCCAGAACGCAACACATGGCTGCGGCACACTTTGTAACAATAAACGAACAGAAATGGAAGTCGTTTACTACTGAACAGCAAAAAATTATCATTGATGCAGGGGCTGCTGCAGAAGCCTGGCAGCTTAAAGAGGCTGTTAAGAATGAAGAAATTGCTATCAATTCTATGAAAGAGGCCGGCGTGCAGATCAACGATATGAATCCTGGCGAACGTGACAAGCTCATTGAGATGAGTAAACCACTTTATGAATATTATGGCGAAAAATACGGAGCTGTGGACTTAATAGAAAAGATCCTGGCCGTTGACTAAGCGCCTGGTTGATTGTTGAGCAACAATGTTTTAAAATGTCCGTCGGGAAAGAATAATTTCCCGACGGACATTCTGCTTGACATTCTATTTAATTAGCTAAAAAAGGTAATTAGGCATTGTTTTCGAAGTATTGGACTGTTTCGAAATATGCAGTATCATTAGGCGGTGGGAAAATGAAATATTTACTAATTGTGGATAAGATTATTGAAAAATTACAAATTTTTGTGTCCATAACTCTTTTTACCACGATTATAATATTAGGGACAATGCAGGTGGTCTTTCGATATTTATTAAACAGTTCATTGCCGTGGTCCGAAGAACTTATGCGTTTTTTATTTATTTGGCTGGTCTTTATTGCATCTTCAATTACCGTTCGCTTAGACGGTCATGTGTCCATTGATTTGTTAACCTTAAAACTTAATGCACGGGGCCAAGCAATTATGTTTGCCATTACGCGCCTGCTTTGCGTTGCATTTCTTGTTATTATGATACCAGCCGGCTTTGATCTTACCCAAAAAGCAGCTACATCGCGAGCGGCTATTTTGCCTATTTCTTTCAAATTTGTCTACGCCTCCTTTTTCGTGGGTTCCATTTTGATGCTTATTTCTTATATCAGCACTATTCCTAGGTATGTAAAGAAAATAAGTAGAGGAGGTATGTCATAGGATGTTATTGATTGCATTTGTTTTTCTGCTAATGTGGTTAGCCATTGGTGTACCAGTTGTTTTTTCACTTGGGCTTTCAGGCTTGATAGCAATTATACTCGGGAGCGAAGTACCTCTCTATGTACTTGTTCAGAAGATTGTCGGCGGCCTTAATTCCTTCCCACTAATGGCTGCTCCTTTGTTTTTGCTTGCTGGGGAAATAATGAGCAAAGGCGGGATGTCCAAAAAAATTGTGGAGTTTTCATCCGCTTTGGTGGGACACTTAAAAGGCGGTCTTGCTATGGTTAGTGTTCTTGCAAGTATGATCTTTGCCGGTATATCCGGTTCAGGGGCAGCTGATGCCAGCGCTATCGGTGCCATAATGGTTCCGCAGCTTAAAGAAAGAGGATATTCCAGTGGATTTTCCGGGGCCTTGATCAGTGCGTCGGCTGCCATCGGACCAATAATACCCCCAAGCCTTAATATGATTATTTATGCATCTATAACGGGTGATTCTGTGGGCAAGATGTTCCTAGGCGGAATTATTCCGGGAGTCATTATTGGTTTGTTTCTGATGGTAATGAGCTATTGGTATGCCAAAAAATATCAAATCGATGACGGCGGCCGACTATCTCTTTCTAACACTGCCAAGACTTTCATTGAAGCTTTCTGGGCGCTGCTTGTGCCGGTAATCATTATTGGTGGAATTACTTTTGGAGTATTTACAGCAACGGAAGCCGGGATTGTTGCAATTCTTTACGCCGGTATATGCGGGTTTTTTATATATCGGGAGTTAACCGTAAAGAAGTTACTGGAGGCTTTTAATGATGCCATTTCAGCGACAGGTATGATTATGATGATAATGGGTATTGCTGCCATTTACGGATATATATTTGCTGTTGAAAATGTGGGGTCGCAGATAGCTGTTTTGCTGACTGACATATCAACTAACCCTTATATAATTTTAATTCTCATTGTCGTATTAGAACTTTTCCTTGGCTGCTTTATGGAGATGATTGCAGTAATGATAGTTATTGTGCCGATATTACGCCCGGTTATTTTAAGTCTGGGTATTGACCCTATTCATTTTGGAGTCATTTTCACGGTCGGCACAGTTATTGGCGCCATAACCCCGCCTGTGGGTATTTACCTATACCTGGCGATGGGTATAGCGAGGGCGAAAATGTCAGAACTTTTACCCTACGTAGTTCCGACAGTTTTTATTATGGCACTGACTCTTCTTATTATGATTTTTATTCCACAGACTGTTACATTTTTACCAAGTTTGATAAAATAAGAAATTGGCAGGCGATGATATAAGTTTGAATGTAGGAGTGACAACCTAGTGGCTACTATCAAAGAAATAGCTCATAAGGCTGGGGTCTCCCAGGCTACCGTTTCACGGGTATTTAGCGGACGCGGGTACGTTGACGCAACCACCAAAGAAAAGGTTATGGAGGTCTCTGAAGAACTTAATTACAAACCTAAGCAGTATAAAAAACGTTCTACTGTGTCAGTGTACAAAAAAGTAATCGGTGTGATCGTAGCAGATATTAACAATACATTCTTCACGGAAATAATTAAAGGAATTAGCAGACAGGCTTATTCTGAAGGCCTGGACTTAGTGATATGTGATACCGATGAAAATCCAGAGCGTGAAATACGCTGCCTGGATATCTTGAGACAAAAGCACATAGGAGGGCTCATAATTTCACCGACGTCAGATGTCATAGAATATAATACGGAGTATCTTAAAAATATGAACAAATCCGGTGTTCCGGTAGTAATGCTGGACAGAGACGTCAAGATACCTGGAACTGACGGAGTCTTCCTAGATAATTATCGGGTTTCATTTGATGCAGTTCAAACTCTTATTGATAATGGACACAAAGAAATAGCCATTATTACCGGGCCGACTACTTCAAAACCTGGAATTGATCGGCTTAACGGGTACTTCGAGGCTTTAAAAGCCAACAATATTCCAATACGAGAAAAACAAGTTTACTATGGTGATTTCAAAAAAGAAAGCGCCTTCAAAGCGACTAAAGAACTCCTTCGTACCCAAAAAAATGTAACGGCCATATTCTCATCGAACAGTTTGATGTCTATTGGCTGTATTCAAGCGCTGGCTGATAGTAATGTAACTATACCGGACGATATGGCATTTATATCTGCCGGTCATCATGATTTATTTGAATTCTATGGTATCCATATTAGCGCCACAAAAAGACCCACATTGCAGATGGGGGAGGAAGCGGCGCGAATATTGATTGAAAAAATGCAAAAAGGTAGAAAACAAAAGGCCACCACTTCCAAACGCGTTATCTTTCATTATGACTTGGTTTTGCGCGGTTCAGAAAAGTTCCCTAAAAATAGAAGAGATTGTTAAATAAGGTGTGAAGAGGTTTTAGGATATCTAAGAAAGCAGTGAATGGACACACAAGCAAACTTAAGCTTGCTACGGAATAGAGGTTAGGAATATGAGTGAAGCAAAAATACTGGTTATTGGTAGTTCCAATATGGATTTGGTAGTTAGTGTGCCACACATGCCTGCCATTGGTGAGACGATTATGTCCAGTTCCAAAGAGGAAATACCAGGCGGCAAAGGCGCCAATCAAGCATATACCTGCGCAAAATTAGGGGCAAATATTACTTTTTTAACGGCAGTAGGGGAGGATAGTTTCGGTAAAGCCATTTGTGATAATTTAAGACAGGTGGGTATTGATGTTGAGCAGTTTACAACAAGCCGCGATGCTTCAACAGGTATGGCATTTATTTATGTTGATGCAGAGGGTGATAATAGCATTGTAGTTGTTCAGGGTGCCAATACCCAATGTGATTCTAGCTACTTGAGTAGCAAAAAAGATATAATACTAAGCCATGATATTTTGCTAACTCAACTTGAAATACCTAATGATGGCGTGTACGATGCATTGAAGTTAGCAAAAAAAGCTGGAATTACGACCGTTTTAAATCCCGCTCCGGCACCGAAATTCATTCCTAACGAGGTTCTTAAGGCCGTAGACTTTATTACACCTAATGAAACTGAGCTGGCATTTCTGACTGGGATGAAGGTTGTGTCTGAAAAAGACGCCGTTCAAGCTTCGGAAAGACTGCTGGAAAAAGGTGTTAAGAATGTTATTGCGACTCTGGGTTCTAAAGGGGCAGTGTTGTCTAATGAAAAAGGATATACCAGTTTTGGTGTACCACAGGTAAAGGCGGTAGATACTACGGCTGCGGGAGATGTGTTTAACGGTGCGTTTGTAACCGCTTTAGGTAAGAACAAATGTGTAAAAGACAGTATAAGATTTGCAACTGCTGCGGCAACTGCGGCAGTAACGCGCAAAGGTGCACAATCCTCTACCCCCACCCATCAGGAAGTCTTAAAGTATTTAGCAATTATGCCTAGTGAAAAATGTTTTCCTAGATTTTCTCAAACCGATTGCTAAACAGTAGAAAAAAACTTTTAAAGAAGGTGAGAGTGTGAGCTTAGCATCCATCAAAAAATGTAATCCTGAAATTATTATACATACGCCAAAAGATACTGCGTTTAAACCATATGGTCGGTTGATTGAAAATTTTGACTTTAACGACATCTTTCATTTTGCAGAGCTAAACATAAAGGTTCCTAAAGAGGGTGTTGAATATTTTGCCAGCGTCCCAGAGCTAGAAAGGTTCGATATTATTAACACAATTCAAGATTATATTTATGGGCAAATGCCGGTTGAAGTAGGCAGTTGTGCAGGCCAAAATACGCAGCTTATTGGAGTGGAATACCATCAAGGCAGTGAGACAATACTTGCTGTTATGGATTGCATAATAATTTTGGGTAGACAGCAAGATATAGAAAATAATACTTTTGACACAATGTTAATGGAATATTTCTTTTTGCATGCGGGAGAGTGTGTGGAGCTATATTCGACCACACTACATTATGTGCCCTGTCAAACGACTGAAAGGGGATTCGCAATCATTTGCATTTTACCCCGAGGTACAAACACGAAATGTGTGCAATCCGGCAATCCTAATCTGGTTATGCTAAACAAGTTTTTTATAGCGCACTCTTCACATGTTAACGTAAATTCATACGAAGCTCTAGTTAGGCTGAGCGGACCCATTCCCAAGATTAGGCTATGGTAAGATAATTCGAGAAAAGTTAAGACCAGCTACTATTTGATTTTTGAACTGATTTCGGTATCTGGACTGCTTTTTTTTCCGACCGTCTGGTTTGAACTAACCCCTGAACAAAGACAAGCGTTAGAATTTGCTTCAATCAGAAAAAAAGTCTTTACTAAGGATTTTGCTGAATTTATAGGCAGAAGTAGGTTAAATGCTTGAATTCTTGATTCTATGGATTTTGTTCCAGCCGGAATTTACAAGACACAGTCTTAATGGTAATGTAAAAGATATACAAAGGTTTGTTGCAACGGCCAGTTTACTAATCGGATTAGCTGGAGGTGTAATGGTTGGAATACTTTAAGATTACTTTTCAGCCAGGGGCTGTGGAAGTTATGGTGCCCCAGGGAACTAGTTTGATGGATGGAATGAATGAGGCTGGAATAGACTGTGACTTTTCCTGCGGCGGTATGGGGAAGTGTGGGAAATGCCGGGTACGAATACTAAAGGGAGCTTCGGGAGCGACTACTGATGAAAGAAAGCTTCTAACAAAGGAGGAAATAGAGTCGGGGGTTCGGCTGGCGTGTTCCGTGAAGGTTAGCGATGATTGTACGGTTGAGCTTCTTTTTGAAAGGAACGGTCATAAGATATTGCTGGAAGGACAAGATATGAAAATTAAGCTGGAGCCGCATGTTTCTAAGACTTGCGTTGAAGTGGATAATCCGTCCGTTAAGGATCCCAGGTCGGATTGGCAGCGGCTTAAGGATGCTTATTCGGGGGGACAAGACTTAGAAGTTCCACTAAAAATTATCAAGGGACTACCGGAGTTGCTTCGAGATGCCAATCACCTAGTGACGGCAGTTAGTTTTGAGGATGAGATCATTGGTATGGAAAAGGGGAATACCGCCGGGGTCAACCTAGGAATTGCCTTTGATATTGGGACTACCTCTATTGTAGGTTATCTAATGAATGTGGCTACTGGTGAAGTATTAGCCACAGTATCCACCCTTAATCCACAAACAAAATTTGGCGGTGATGTTATATCGCGGATTGCCTATGCCGTCGATGAGGAACAAAAGCTGGAGAAAATGCAGAGTGCGGTTATCGGTGCTATAAGTGACTTGGTGGGACAGGCAGCGAAAAAAGCTGGGGTTTCCGGTGATGATATCTACTGCATGACCGTGGTGGGAAATACCTGTATGCATCATCTATTTTTGGGTATCAACCCGCGATATCTAGCACTGGCTCCATATGTGCCTGCTATTTGCCAGCCCATGGTAGTGGACGCCGAGAACATTGACATCAAGATCAACCAAGCAGGTAAGGTTCTGGTACTTCCTAATATCGCTGGCTATGTCGGTGGGGATACTACCGCGGTCATACTGGCCACAGAAATGGATAAGAGTAGGGATGTCAAACTTATGATTGATATCGGCACCAACTGTGAGATTGTTCTGGGATCGGCGGAGAGGATGTATGCATGTTCCGCTCCTGCGGGTCCGGCTTTGGAAGGTGCTCAGATCAGCAGCGGCATGCGGGGTGCTGTGGGTGCCATTGACCATATTTATTTTACAAAACAACAAGTGGAGTATACGGTGATCGGTGATGTTAAGCCCAGAGGTATCTGTGGTTCAGCACTGCTGGATGCGGTGGCAGGGCTTTTGGAGTTGGGGATTATTGACTCTGGGGGTAGGTTGGCCGCTGGAGCCCCTGGTCAGTTTTGGGACAGAATAGTTGAACAAGACGAGGTCCCGGCTTTTTTACTGGCCGCGGGGGAAGATACGGACCATGGCAGGCCTATTATGCTAACCCAAAAAGATATCCGGCAACTTCAATTGGCCAAGGGCGCAATAAGTACGGGCATCAACATTCTCATGGAAAAGAGCGGCCTTGAGATGTCGGATATCAAAGAGGTGCTGGTGGCTGGGGCTTTTGGTAATTATCTCAACCCCCACAGTGCGTGTGCCATAGGGTTGATACCTAAAGAACTGGAAAATAAAGTGAAGATGATTGGAAATGCGGCAGGTGTGGGCGCCAAATTGAGTTTGTTGTCGACGGGTGAATTTAGACGAACTGCTGATATTATTCGGTTGGTTGATTTTGTTGAGTTAGCCAGTGAAGCTAATTTTACCGAGGTATTTGCCCAGACGCTGAATTTTGATCAGCGGAGGGGGCTTGGTCATGACTAACAAGGAAGGAACGAAACCTTTTGACAGCGGTAAGCTTTTAAAGGATATTAAGGAACTGGATGTAAAAAATGCAGCCATTATTGATGTGGATCAAATAACCTTTTCCAATGAAGTGCGGGGGTATTGTGAACAGAATCAATGCGGGAAGTATGGCATTAATTGGGCCTGCCCGCCAGGAGTAGGGCTACTTTGGGAGTTAGAGGCAGAAGCACGGGTCTATCAGCATGGGGTGCTGCTGCAAAAGGTGCATAAGCTCTCTAGTTCTTTTGATTTTCATGGTATGATGGACGGAAAGGCAGCCCTGGAAAAAATACTACGTACAGCATGGAAGCTGGTAAAGGAAAAATATGGTGCAGTGGAGATGTTGGTGCTGGGGGCGGGTGCTTGTGAAATCTGCCCGGAGTGTACCTTCGTAAAGGGTGAGCCGTGCCGGCAGCCCAAGGAGGCCCTAGCTTCCATGGAAGCCTACGGAATAGATGTGATGAGTTTGGTTAAAAAATATGACATCCCTTATAATCATGGACCAGAAACCGTGTCTTATGTGGGATTAGTTCTTTTTAATATATAGCTTGCCTAAAAAAGCCGACCCCGTTTTGTGGGTCGGCTTTTTTTAGGCAGAGTCGTTTTTTAGGAGAATGGAGTCATCGTCATAAAACAATACTCCACTGTGATGTTTGGTTAAACGAATGAGCTTTTTGAAACATTCTTTGGTCTCCGGGACAAAAATATAAGGGCAGATCCCTACTACTGGTAGTTTGCTTAGCGTCTTATTTAAACCGGATTCAAAATTTGATAGATTAGAAAAATCCTCGCCGCAACTGAGCATATCCGGAGAGCCTGAGCCCCACATACGGGAGTAACCCCTCTGGCGGGAGTGGTCTGCCGCTTCACGCCACGCCTCAATAGCACCGTCAATTCCGGTGCGGGAAAAGGCAGCTCCTAAATCACTGATCACCAGTCTGTCTTGCTTTTCCAAAGTCTCCACGTCTATATCTCGCGAGGAAAGTTCCTTTCTCACCTCGTCAGGATGCTGCCACCAGCATCCTTTAAATATCCGGTGTCCTTTAGATAGGCCATATTTAAAAAAATCCGCCTCTAAGTCATTGACTTTTGTTTCTGCGTCAGTAATGACCATAATATGGTCTTTATTGGGGTTCATTTTCTCCCAGAAATTAGTTGCGCTGGGAGTGGAAGTGTCGCTTAACCTACCCTCCAGAACTGCACTTTTGATGCGCCATTCCTTTCCGATTTTAATCCCAGGGAGTTTGCCCGCTCTTAGCCATCTATAAATTGTATTGGGGGTAGTGCGCAGTAAATCCGCCACTTCCTGTACCGTCAATAGTTTGTTATCCATTGGTCTATACTCCTCTCCAATACCAAAATATTAACATAATGGTAGGGTCTTTGCAACAAAGAGGGCGTCCTATCCAATAACGTACGATATGATACTGTGTAATACAGTATTATACATTGACATACAATATTGCTTAAGTTATAATTTACATAATAGTTAAACAATTATAATAAAAGTCCTGCGGTAGTATGTCAAGTACCTAAAAAAGAAAATTGGAAATAAATTAGCCAATATTTCTTTAAAAAGGCATCACTAAAGAGATCTAGTTTCTTT
>Ga0209347_1001170_pt1 | contig 47145 bp, 46 predicted proteins | sample AutmiccommuBRH23_FD_187382 | JGI IMG/M metagenome (GOLD analysis project Ga0209347, IMG submission 187382) | Deep subsurface microbial communities from Mt. Terri, Switzerland - Autotrophic microbial communities BRH/23 (SPAdes) (version 2) | ecosystem: Environmental > Aquatic > Deep subsurface >... | reverse complement strand
AAGATTATTCTGTACTGTGGCATATTCCATCGGGTTGCTTTCAAAAGTGAATACCTCAAGAGCATTGCCGTAGGAAGCTATGGCCCGATCGATATTATCCTTACTGCCATTTAAGCGCGACATCTCCAGATAGACATTACCAATGTTATTCTGCACACCTGCGTACTCTACAGGATATGTGTCTTTCCGGAACACCCTCAGAGACTCATTATAGAACCTGACCGACTCAGAGAATGCCATAGCATCCTCCTTGGAGAGACCTTTCTTCCGGTATGCGTTACCAAGTTTATTGTTAATTGAGGCATAATACAGGGGGTCCTCTTCAAGTGAGTAATAGCTAAGAGACTCTGTGTATTTATTGATGGATGTGTCCAGATCATCAGAATTGCCACCGGCATCATATAGCTTGAGATATGTGTCTCCCAGGCTATACAGTATAAGGGCATACTCTGCAGGGGAATCTTCTTTTGAAAAGGAGTGCATGGCTTTTGAATAAAAGTTGATGCTGCTATGCAGGTTTGCGGATGCATTCTCATAGGAGGCCATATCCTCATATGTCTTACCCAGATAATAGTGATTCATCCCATATTCATGCGGGAACTTATCTGAAGAGATTATTTCAAAAACACTGTTATATGTGCTGACTGCGCGCACAAAATCCTGTTGCCCGCGATAGACCTGCGCCTGCTCCCACCGTGATTCTACCTCATCAAGGGTTCGGGTTTTGGAATAATCACTTATGATCAAGAAACCTGCAATAAGGACGACGGTGACAGCAACTATAAGGGCAATACGCCCGCGGACACCTTTTGGGATTACTTCTTCCAATGCTATCAATCGTTTTCACCTGAACAATCAAAGGGAATTGAGTTAAATGTTAATAAGTATTGCTACTACGATACATAAGTATAGTAAGGACCAGGTTCATTTGTCCTGTGCTCCGATGACATGGGCAAAAGCAAAATTAGGCTTCACATCGTTTATTTTTATACGTACATTGTCGCCCACTTTGACATCCTTAACGAAGACCACGAAATTGTCGATAAGTACGGCTCCATCCCCACTGGCGCCAAGCTCCTTTATCTCGACATCGAACTCATTCCCTTTACGAACAGGAGATGTCAGGAACTTTTTACCTATTACGTAGATCTCGGCGCTCTGAGAGCGGGAGGCATCAGGAGTATAAGAGCGCATAAATGTGAAATTCTTGTCCATCTTATCGAGGAAGCTCTTGAACATATCACCCTGGAAGACCTTGACAACAAAGTGGCCGCCGGGTTTGAGGATCTTCTTGGCACACTCGAGGGCTGAGGTGGTCAGGTCGATGGACCGTGCATGGTCCAGGCTCCAGTTGCCTGACAGGTTGGGTGCAGCATCGCATATAACCACATCCACTCCCCTGAGGCCTACCAGTTCCACTATCTTCTCAATGGTCCTGTCGGAGGTGATATCACCCTTTATGGTCTCGACTCCTTCGATCGGAGATATCTTTTGCAGATCAACTCCAATGACACGCTCTCCGGATATCTCCTTTGCAACTTCCAACCAGCCTCCCGGCGCAGCACCCAGGTCAACCACGGTATCACCGGATTTGATAATATGATGCTTTTCATTGATCTGGAATAACTTATAGGATGCCCGTGAACGAAAACCCTCATCCTTGGCTCTCCAGTAATAGGTGTCGCGTCTGTCTCTTGCCATATTGATCTGATAGCCTGATTAAATCCAAATGTCAAATACCTTGTGCAGCTCTTAGCTGTTCAAGTTTCCTGCTCAGCTCCTGCAGCTCATCTTCAATGCCGTCCATTCCTCCGGGAAGCCAGGAGTCGTAATCATAGTAGAGGTTAAGGATGTCACTGTACCTTTCTGCAAGAGCAGATAATCCGGCTTCGTTTATCCCTTTCCGGGAGAAAGAGCTTATATCCTCGCCAAGCCCCACAGCCTGCTTATGCAGGTTTGCAGAAAAACTACCTGATACTCTGTCCAGGTCCACTTCTCTTTTGACTATCACGAGGATATCTATGGCCTCGCTTAGTTCAAAAGGAATGTCAGGGAAAGCGTTTGGCCCGGGGATATAATAACTCTCCCCGTCAGGGTGGCTCCCCCCGGAGCCGGCATCTGTTACTTCATCAGGGCCGATGGCTTCAAGCAGATGCTCATCAAGTGCCTTTTTACACATTCCGGTTATTATTTCCGCGGAGAAATCCTCTTTCCTCAGAAAAGATATCTCCTGTGCTACAGCGCATATCTCATCTTCTCTTAAAGCGCCAAGCGCATCAATGATGCCTGCAAGTTCCTCTATTGTGATCATGGGAGCCTTTCCTTGGTATTGTATCACAGATCATTTGATCATAATTTGTAACGCCTGAGGACCAGCATTTGCTTCAGTAGGTCATCAGGATTGTTCTTTTCGATGCGCACATCCGCAGAAGATAACAGCCGGGGGATATCTTCTGCTATTCCGTCAGTGGCCATTTTTGCCACCTGCTGATCACCTCCGACCAGCATGTGATCCGGAGCTTCATCAAGAGGCTCCAGTATCTTTACAAGAGCACTGCGCACTTTCTGAGCATGATGCACTACCTCTTCTTCCCGCAGCCTTTCAAAACGTCTCTGGCTGAACCCGCCCTTTGAGTGCTTTGATTTTACATTGCTCCGGATGATCTCATATGAATCGAACTTCCGGGAATCCCGGGAATAACCTGCCAGGGACTCACCTGCGTGTGCAACTATCACAAGAGCTGCGTCCTCCCGGTCCATGAGCCTGCTCAAAGGCGTGACATTGAACGATTCCCGTGCCTGCCACTCTGCATTCTCAACCGGAAAAGGAGGAACGACCAGTTCATTGACCATGTGTCGGGGATCATAAAAAAGCACACATCCGGTAGATGATCCGATCTTTTGTATAAGTTGTACGGATTCCGGATCTATCTGGCCGGAAGGCATATCCCTGTAGAGTTCACCGGAAAAGGAATGATCCGCAGGGATATAGGCGGTTAGCAGATCGGCATAAGGAGAACTCAATGAGGATAAAGCATGTATGTAATTCCTTGCCTTTTGCAGGGAGAGCGTTTCAACAAGACGGTAACCTGCCTGTGCAGAACAGGCTTGTTCTGTCCGTACCTCCAGTTCGTGCTCCAGGGTACGGACCTTTACCTCTGCAATGTTCAGATTCTCTTCAGCGACCTGTCTGGCTGCCACAGCCTTCTTTTCGCCCTCATAGCTCTTATCCATCTTTCTCTGCAGGACACCGATATCCAGCTTAAGCTCAGATATATGCGAATTAAGTCGTTCTATCTCTTCTTCCAGCTTCCCTTTTCCCGTGTACCTGCCAAAAAGAGAATTGATATTGCCTGCAAGCTTACCCTTTTCAGTCCCGCTCTTTTCCGTCATTCAGAATATCAATATAAAATTTTTATATAAAAAGCCTATCCATCTTTTTGTTCATATGGAGGCTTCTTCCTGTTGTTGCACGGACAGTTCAGGCAATATCTATCAGGCACTGGCACAGACTGAGACATATAATATCATGTTTGTGTCCGGATGCTCATACAAACTGGAAGAGAATAAGGAGATCCGGAAAAGAATAACTAAAAAATTAAAGGAAAAAGGTTCAGGCATCCATCACAAGCCTGAAACCGGTCATAGGATCCGCATCACGGGTATCTTTTTTTGTCCTGTATGCAGACTCAAGCGCATTATCTTTACTCGAGTAACTTCCTCCTCTGGCGACTGTCAGGGTACTTCCGCTTTTTTCTACTGCACTGCCATCTTCTTTTGCAGCTGAATAAGTGTCACCCCAGCTGTCCTGTACAAATTCTCCTACATTCCCGTATGTGTCATATAGCCCCCAGGGATTTGGAAGTTTCTCACCAACATTCTGAGTAGTCCCCCCGGAATTGACCTGGTACCATGCATAGTCTTTCAGGAAAGGACCTTCGTCCTCGTCCATTTCCCCAAGTGAGTAAAGCGTGGTTGTGCCTGCCCTGGCCGCATATTCCCATTCGGCTTCTGTTGGCAGCCGGTACTTGTCAGTGCCTTCTTTCTCGTTCAGTTTAGCGATGAACTGCTGCACTTCGTTCCATGATACGGTCTCAACAGGTTTCTTATCGCCCTGTGACGTTGAAGGATTGCTGCCCATGACCTCCATCCACTGCTCCTGTGTGACCTCATATTTGCCGATATAGAAAGATTCCTGCAGCCTTACCTCATGGACCGGCTGGGAAGCAGCATACTTGGCTGAGCCCATGGTGAAGGTATCGCTTTCTATATATTGGAACTCCATGCCCAGAGAATTAGTGAACCCGTCACTGCCATCATCACTGCTCAAGGTTGAACTGCTTTGCGTGTTATCGTTACCATTATTATCAGAAGTGCATCCTGTAACTGATATTGCGATAAGGAGCACTGCAAGGATAGTTATTACTTTTTTCGTATCGGACCACATAAATACCACTTGTATTATTTTTTTGGACATCCTGGTATTAATAGGTATCCATATGAGAACCTTGAGAACGAGATGTGTGCTCAGGTGTTGTTATTTTTATGTCCACATTATTTGTAACCCGGGTTCATCCACACCATCAGTAGGTCATCCTCAAAGCTCCCATCCGGCCTTTTTATCCTCTTTACCATCCTGCCCTCTTCGAGAAAGCCAAGAGACCTGTAAAGGTTCAGAGCAGTATGATTGCTTTCCTTTGCTATCAGCTCGACCCGGAGAACCTCAGGATGATCCGACCTGACCTTATCGAGCAAGGCAGTGAAAAGCGTCCTTCCAATGCCCTTCCCCTGAAAGGACGGATGCACGGCAATTGTCAGATGCTCGAGAACATGCGAAAGGGCATTGAGACCAGGCCTGTAAGTATGTATCTCCCCGATGAGCCTGTCACCCCTATCGTCATCTACCACAAAGATTATGCCGTGTGCAAGGCTGTTCATAAGAGATTTATCCACATATTCTTCTGTGATCTCTTGGACTTCGCGCACAAGGCCGCCGGAGAGTGAGGTTACCTCACGGTAGAGGGCAAGTATCTTGTGTTTGTCATTAGGGGTTGCTGGACGGGGAAGCATCAGAGAAGCCAATTTAATGCACTTTCCTTTTCATATATAGTTCAGGTTTGGGTCAGGTATAAAATAAGTGTCCTGAAGTAAATAAGGAATATGGAACAATTAGAAAGTTTAAAAATTCCCGCCCACTCCAGAAATGATCGATTCACTTCCGTTCTCTTGATTGGAGGATCTGACCTACAACAACCCATACTCTATTAATACTAAAAATCCTCTTATTTAAATCAAAAAGAGTGAAATATGAACACCGAACATCCCACCCTATGGATAAGGCCCGCAAGATCAGGATCATTGGAAGGCAGGACCATTGTACTTGCGGTCACCGGCAGCATTGCCGCTGTTCGGACCGTAGAGCTTGCGCGGGAACTGGTACGCAGGGGTGCGGACGTGCATGCCGTCATGAGCGAAGCCGCAGGGTGGATAATCAATCCCATGGCCCTGCATTACGCTACCGGGAACGAGGTCATCACCGCGATAACCGGGAAAGTGGAGCATGTCGGTTTCTTTGGAAACAGGGGCAGGGCGGATCTGCTGCTGGTGGCGCCTGCAACAGCCAATACGATAGGAAAGATAGCGGCAGGGATAGATGACACACCTGTGACAACCTTCGCGACGACAGCCATCGGAGCAGGCAGGCCGGTCATGGTGGTGCCTGCCATGCATGAAGATATGTACAGGCATCCGGCTGTGAGCGGGAACCTGGAAAAGCTAAGAACATGGGGCATATGCATTGTCGGGCCAAAGGTAGAAGAGGGCATCGCAAAGATCAGCGACAATGCCCGGATAGTGCTTGAGGTCGAGCGCATGATAGGCAGCAACAGCCTGCGCGGGAAAAAGATATTGATCACAAGCGGTTCCACGGCGGAGGCTGTGGACCCTATAAGGATACTTACGAACAGGGCTTCGGGAAAGACCGGTATCGAACTGGCACTGGAAGCTTACCGCAGAGGTGCCGATGTCGCCATCTTCCACAGGAACAGGATTGGAGTGGACGGTATCAGGGAGATATTTGCGGAAAGCGCGGAGCAGATGACAACAGCAGTGCTGGAGGAACTCGGAAAAGGCTGCGACGTGCTGATAAGCGCGGCTGCTATAGGGGACTATACACTTGATGCAGCAGGGACAAAGATCAAGTCGGGAGGAGCACCAGTAATTTCGCTCAGGCCGACACGCAAGCTGATCAAAGAAGCAAGGGATGCATATCCCGGCATAAGGATAGTCGGATTCAAGGCGGAGACAGGGATTAGCAAAGAGGAACTTTTCAGGCGTGCGATAGATACGCTCAAAAGCTCGAAACTTGACATGATAATCGCGAATGACGTCAGCGCGGGTGGTATGGGCACAGATGAGAACAGCGTGTTCGTCATCCGGCCTGATGGGAAAGAGCACACGAACGTCAGAGGTCCGAAAAGCCGGATCGCAAGCACCCTGATGGACGAGATCACCCTCATGCTTTCTTCAGGGGATAAACATTAGATGGCCAGCACGGATACTGTCAGCGCAAGGGCTTTTGCACCTGCACACATCACGGGTTTTTTCGAGGTGCATGACCATGAAGACCCGGTCCGGAAAGGTTCTACAGGCTGCGGGATAGTGCTCAATGCCGGCATCGAGACCACTGTGACCGTTGGAGAAGACATTGAAGAGACGACGGTACTGCTTAACGGGACAGGCGTGGCAGGCAGCACCAGCCGGAGTGTTGTTGAGATGCTGACGGACAGGCCGGTAAAAGTGGAAAGCACTGCGCAGATACCTGTAGAGTGCGGACTGGGGGCATCCGGCGCCGGCGCCCTTGGGACAGCCTATGCACTCAATCAGGTGCTGTCACTGAACTTTACAGCCAACAGGCTCAATGAGATAGCCCATGTGGCTGAAGTACGCAACCGCAGCGGACTGGGAGATGTGGCTGCCCAGTCACTTGGGGGTGCCGTGATCAGAACCTCACCCGGAGCCCCCGGTGTTGGCTCCTGTGACAGGATACCTGTGGGTGAATACGATATATTCTGTATTGTCATGGGAAAATTGCCGACAGGTTCAGTGCTGGATAACAAGAGTGCCGTAAGCAGCATAAACCGTGCTGGAAGAGAATCCATGAAAAGACTTATGCTAAGGCCCGGCATAGAGAACTTTATGACCTGCGCCAGGAACTTTTCGATAGGTGCAAACCTGGCGACCGGAGAGATCATAGAGATCATTGAGGCTGTGGAAGCCGCGGGAGGAATGGCATCTCAGGCCATGCTCGGCAATACGGTCTTTGCCATCGGAAAAAAAGACGCCGGTAATGAGTTGACGGACACGCTTTCCGGCTTCGGGCAGCAGGTGCTGCACTATAAGATAAGCCCCGGCAGTATTAGAATGATCTGAAGCAGTTACATAAGGAGATATAAATATGACCGAGATTCCCAGGGATCATCCACGATACGAATCCCTCATGACCAGAGAGAAAATCGTTGAGGGCGTACGTATGGGTTTTACCAGCCTGCAAGGCCTTGTCGCACAGGGCAGGGGTGAAGCATTCGATTATCTTATAGGTGAGAAGACCACGCAGTCCGCGGCTGTGGCTGAAAGGGCAGCTGTGGCGCATATCCTTCTGGCAGAGAATCCGGTCATATCAGTGAACGGGAACACGGCAGCGCTTGTGCCTGAGAACCTTGTGGCCCTTGCTGATACCACCGGAGCCACCCTTGAAGTGAACCTCTTCCACAGGAGTGATGCCAGAGTGCACAAGATAATAGAGCATCTCAGGTCCCATGGCGCAGGTAAGGTGCTCGGTGGCAAGGGTGACAAGAGACTTGACCTCTCCCATGACAGAGCGATAGTGGACGCTGAAGGCATATTCAGCGCGGATGTGGTACTTGTACCGCTTGAAGACGGGGACCGCTGCCAGAAGCTGGCGGAAATGGGTAAGACTGTGATTGCCATCGACCTGAATCCGCTCTCAAGGACCTCGCTCAGTGCAACAGTGACCATAGTGGATAATGTTACCCGGGCACTGCAGAATATGATATACTTTTCAAGGGAGATGAAGCAGGACAGCAGGCAGTCACTTAAAGAGATCACAGAAGCGTACGATAACAGCAAGGTCATTGCAGATGCCCTATATAACATCCAGGAAAGATTGAAACAGCAGTCTGACGAAAGAGGTGTCAGATGGATCTGATAGAGGAGACGAGGGAATTTGTCACCGGACTGCTGGCTGGCGAGCCAAGCACTCATGACATCTCACATATAGAACGTGTGGAAAAGTTATGCCTGCGTATCCGGAAAAAAGAAGGAGGCGACCTGCGGGTGCTACAGCTTGCCGCACTGCTCCATGATGCAGGCATTGTCAGGGAACATAAGGAAGGCGGGAACCATGCAGTTTATAGTGCAGAGATCGCACGGGAATTCCTTACAGACCGGGACCTGGAGGAAAGTGTGGTGGAACACGTGGCTTCCTGTATCCTTGCACACCGGTTCAGCAGGGGCATACAGGCCGAGACTATCGAGGCCATGATACTCCAGGACGCCGACAGGCTGGATGCTCTTGGAGCTGTGGGAATATTCCGCTCGCTTGTTTCAATGGGAGCCCTCAGAGCGCTGAAAAGCACCATCGGGACTGTGAAGGAAACATCAATGAACGCTTATACAGAAGACCCTTTTGAAGGGTTCTGTGATTACATGGAAAGGAAGCCTTTCAGGATAATGGAAAGGCTGAACACCGTAACTGCAAAAGAAATAGCAGAGCGGAGAATGCAGATAATGCACCTGTACCTTGAGGAATTGAAGGTAGAACTGCAATAGATGCAGGGGCCATAACAAAGGTTCCTGTTAGTATGACACATTCAGAAAACACAACAACAGCAAGCAAGAAAGATATATCAGAGGTAAAAATGGCAGACATCATTATCAAAAATGCTTATGTGCTTACAATGGACCCTGAAACTGGGGACATTCAGAATGGGGTCGTCGTCATCGGGGACGGCATGATAAAAGAGGTTGGCAGGTCTACTGACAGCACCGCGGACAAAGTGATAGATGCCGGAGGATGCGTAGTTATGCCCGGACTCATCAATACCCACTGCCATGCAGGAATGACGCTTTTCAGGGGCTATGCAGACGACATGCCGCTCAAAGAGTGGCTGGAAAATCGAATATGGCCTGCAGAAGCAAAACTGACCGATGATGATATCCACATAGGCAGCCTGCTTGCCTGCCTGGAGATGATAAGGTCCGGGACAACCGCCTTTGCTGATATGTATCTCCATATGGACATGGTTGCTCAGGCCGTTGAAGAGTCAGGCATAAGGGCTGCACTCTCATACGGCATGCTTGATTTTGGCAACCGGGAGAAGGCTGATGCCGAGCTTAAAGAGGGCGCCAGGTTCGTCAGAGAATGGAACGGAAAGGCGGATGGCAGGATTACCACGATGTACGGGCCCCATGCGCCCAATACATGCTCCAGGGATTTCCTGATACGGGTAAAGGAGCAGGCAGTAAGGGACAATGTGAAGATACACATCCATGTGCTTGAGACCGAAGCGGAGCTCAACTATATGAAAGAGAACTTCGGGATGTGCTCCATACACTTCCTTAAAGACATCGGTTTCTGGGGACAGGACATACTTGCGGCACATTGTGTATGGCTCTCGGATGGCGATATAAAGATACTTGCAGATATGGGGGTCAATATTTCCCATAATCCTGTGAGCAATATGAAACTTGCATCCGGGATAGCGCCGGTATCCAAACTGCTTGCAAGCGGAGCCAACGTATCCCTCGGGACAGACGGATGCGCGTCGAACAATAACCTTGACATGTTCGAGGAAATGAAGACTACGGCACTGCTCCAGAAAGTGAGCACCATGGACCCGACAGCACTGCCTGCCCGCAGGGTGCTGGAAATGGCAACTGTCAACGGGGCAAAGGCGCTTGGCATAAAGAGCGGAGTCCTGAAAGAGGGATATAATGCTGATATCATTATCGTTGACCTGAGAAAACCCCATCTCACACCCGTATATGATGTTGCCTCACAGCTGGTTTATGCTGCTAGCGGGAAGGATGTCAGGACAACTATCATAGCCGGTAAGGTACTCATGGAAGACACCAGGGTAATCTGCCTTGATGAACAGAGCATACTTGAAAAGGTAATGCAAGCCTCCGGGAACCTGCTGGCAAGAATTAACTCTTAATTGATTTTAACTGACTTTGAATGAGGAGATAACAGATGAGCGAAGAAGAAATGGTGGATTCCGGCAGACAGAAGATCGAATGGGCCCGCAGCCATATGCCGGTCCTTGCGGTAATAAGGGAACAGTTCGAGAAGGAGAAGCCTCTTAAAGGACACAGGATCGGCATGGCACTTCATGTGGAAGCAAAGACTGCAGTACTTGTAGAGACACTGGTGGCAGGAGGGGCGGAGGTTGCCATTACAGGGTGCAATCCCCTGAGCACGCAGGATGATGTTGCAGTTGCACTTGATGCCTGCAAGGGCATTGACTGTTATGCAAAATACGATTGCTGTAACCAGGAATATTATGATGCTATCGACAAAGTACTTGATTTCGGGCCCGACATCACCATCGATGACGGCGCTGACCTGATATTCAAGATCCACACCGAGCGTGTGGACATGCTTCCCACCATAATAGGAGGATGTGAAGAGACAACTACCGGCATCCACAGGCTCAAGGCCATGGAGCGCGACGGGGCTCTCAGGATGCCTGTCATCGCGGTCAACGACGCGCAGACAAAGTTCCTTTTCGATAACCGCTATGGTACCGGACAGTCTTCATGGGACGGGATCATGAGGACAACAAACCTGCTTATCGCCGGAAAGAACGTGGTCATTGCAGGCTATGGATGGTGCGGGAAGGGCGCTGCCATGCGCGCAAAAGGCCTGGGGGCCAATGTGATAGTTACAGAGATAGATGTGATCAGGGCACTGGAAGCACGCATGGACGGCAATAGTGTGATGCCTATGAAAGAAGCCGCAAAGATAGGAGACATATTCCTGACAACTACCGGCAACAGGGACATTATAAGCAGGGAGCATTTCGAAGTGATCAAGGACGGAGCCATCCTTGCCAATGCAGGGCATTTCAATGTAGAGATCAACCTTGAGGATCTGCAGTCTATGGCAACATCTGTGCGCACTTCAAGAAAGAATATAAAGGAATATGACCTGGGCAGCAGGAAAGTATATGTCCTTGCCGAGGGAAGGCTTGTAAATCTTGCAGCAGGCGACGGACACCCTGCAGAGGTGATGGATATGAGTTTTGCAAACCAGGCACTGTGCGTCCGGTACATAGCCGAGAACAGGCTTGCCAGCGGAGTGCATGCTGTGCCCCAGGAACTGGATATAAGTGTGGCAGAGATGAAACTCAGGTCTATGGGGATCAGTATTGACAAACTCTCAGATGAACAGGCTAAATATATGTGTGGCTGGGAATGCGGGACTTAAGTAGTCCCTCATTTTACTTTATGCAGACAGAATTATACAGTCAGATGTATCAGGAGATATCACTGTAAATTATTACAAGGTGTCAAATTGATGATATATATACATTGTCAGATATAATTAATTTAACTTATAAAAATAAAAAAGTGAATAAACAAATATAAATAGTAAAAAGGCGTTTACACGCTCGGATGAGCAAGAGACTGAAGGCCCCCACAAGCTATATATACCATGTGGACCTGTAGTCACCGTTACACCGAGAATGGACGTGCAGTACCTCCAGCTAAGCCATACCAATCAGAAAGGGCTCGTAGCTCAGTCAGGCAGAGCGTCTGGCTTTTAACCAGACGGCCTAGGGTTCAAATCCCTACGAGCCCGCCAATGTTTTGCGAGGAGTGTCCACGTTCGCATTTTTGAGGGAGGAACTACAGTGCCAGAGAGAAAATTTAGCCTGCTCGACCATGAATTAATTCCCAAACATGAGATCATGTCGGAAGAAGAGTTAAAACTTATTTTAAAACATTACAATATCGGGAAAGAACAGTTTCCAAAAATAAAGGTTGAGGACCCTGTGATAAAAGAAATTGGGGCACAGGCTGGAGAAGTTGTTAAGATTACCCGTAAAAGCCAGACTGCTGGCGAAGCGTTCTATTACAGGCTTGTCATCGCGTGAAACCGTGGGACCATTCATTTCACAGAGGAACAAGGATATTACTTATTATCATTTTTTTTTGATACTATCAGACTACATAAAGAGGGTGCTATCATAGCGTTAAGTAAAGGGCAAATAGCGAATTCGTTTTTCACGAAAGATAAGATCGTGCAGCATCACATCGATTCTTATAATAAGTTCCTGGAAAGCGGGCTTCAAAAGATCATCGACGAACAGAAGATCATAGAGACAGATCTTGAAGATACTTATATCAAACTGGGGAAGATAAGAGTAGAGAATCCGGTAGTAAAAGAAGCGGACGGGGCTATCGAAAAGCTATATCCCAATGAAGCAAGGCTCAGGAACCTCTCATATTCCGCACCGCTCTACCTGCAAATGAGCGTTGTTGAAGGAGAAGAAGAGAAAGAGCCACAGGAAGCAAAGGTGGGGCAGCTTCCGGTAATGATCAAATCCAACATATGTAACCTAACCGAGCTGACCGACGAGGAGATGGTGAAATATGGGGAGGACCCGCTGGACCCCGGAGGATACTTTATAGTTAATGGTACAGAACGTGTCGTTATGACACTTGAGGACCTTGCTCCGAACAAGATACTGACAGAGTTAGGAGAAAGATACGGCGATATGATCGAGGTCGCAAAGGTATTTTCCCAGAGGAGAGGCTACAGGGCACTCGTCGTAGTGGAAAGAGGAAGAAAATCGATCTTAGAGGTCTCCTTCCCCTCCATATCAGGGCGCGTTAACTTCATAACCCTCATGAGAGCGCTTGGCGTCGAGACTGATGAAGATCTTGTGAAAGTTGTCTCCACAGATCCGGAGATCATGAAATTCATGTTCGAGAACCTGGAAGAGGCGGAGGTCTCAACTGTGGAGGAAGCTATGGAGAAGATAGGCTCCCGCGTAGCTTCCGGACAGGCAAGAGATTACCAGATCAAGCGCGCAAACTACGTCATTGACAGATACCTGTTGCCACACCTTGGTAATGAACCCACCAACAGAGTGGCCAAAGCTAACTTCCTGGGCAGGATGGCAGAATCCTGCTTCGAGCTCGCACTTGGAAAAAGGAATGAGGACGATAAGGACCACTACTCCAACAAGAGACTTAAGCTTACAGGAGACCTGATGGAAGACCTGTTCAGGGTGGCATTCAACAGGCTGTCCCGTGACATCAAGTACCAGCTCGAGAGAGCTAACATGAGGAACCGTGAGCTGAATGTCATTACTCTGGTCCGTGCTGATGTGCTCACCGACCGCCTGCAACATCCGCTTGCAACCGGGAACTGGGTAGGAGGAAGGACAGGAGTATCACAGCTTCTTGACAGAACAGATTACATCTCGACACTGTCCCATCTGAGGCGTGTCATTTCCCCGCTCTCAAGGGCACAACCGCACTTCGAGGCCCGTGACCTGCACCCGACACAATGGGGAAGACTCTGTCCGTCCGAAACACCTGAAGGTCCGAACTGTGGACTGGTGAAGAACTTCGCCCAGATGGTCGAACTCTCCACGGGTTCCGATGAGGGCAAGATCATCAAGAACATACTCTATGATCTTGGAGTCACTCCGAGCACGATACGTTCTTCATTCCACAAGATACCCGGTTACGAAGGAGAACTGGAAGAATTCGCAGATGAAGAGGGCGTCCCGCATATAGATGACGAGAACGCAGAACCGCTGGGATATGCGAACTATTCCGATACATTGGACGACAACTTAGGAGGATTACTGGATGAGTGAAGCTAAAGTGTTCCTTAACGGGGAACTGGTGGGCACGCATAGCGATCCTGCAGACCTGGTGGAGAACATAAGGAAACATCGCAGAGCAGGGGTTATTTCAAGCCAGATCAATGTCACCCTTTATGAGGAGATCCACGAGGTTATCATCAACTCCGATATGGGCCGTGCAAGAAGGCCGCTCATAATCGTTGAGAACGGACAGGCGCTTGTAACTCCTGAAGATGATGATCCGATAGCGCAGGGAGAGCTGACTTTTGACGAACTCCTCACACAGGGGAAGATTGAGTACCTTGATGCAGAGGAAGAAGAGAACGCATTCATTGCCCTTTATCGCAAGGACATCACTGAGAAACATACACACATGGAGATCAACCCGGGCCTGATACTGGGAATCGGTACCGGCATGGTACCGTACCCGGAACACAATGCATCACCCCGTAATACCATGGGTGCTGCGATGGTCAAGCAGTGTATAGGCGTATCCACATCCAACACGAAGCTCAGGCCGGACACCCGCGCCCACCTGCTCCACTACCCCCAGAGGGCAATGGTCAGAACGCAGACATGCGAAGCTATCCTTTTCGATGAAAGGCCTGCCGGACAGAACTTCGTTGTAGCTGTTATGTCGTATGAAGGGCATAACATTGAAGATGCCCTGGTCTTCAACAAAGGCTCCATCGAAAGAGGGCTTGGAAGGAGTCATTTCCTGAGAACCTTCGAAGGGGAGGAAAGAAGATATCCTGGTGGCCAGGAAGACAAGTTCGAGATCCCCGACTCAGAGTTCAGAGGAGCGCGCAACGCCGAAGCATACGCTAACCTTGATGTTGATGGTCTCGTTAACCCTGAAACAGTTGTCGGCCCAAATGATGTCCTTATAGGAAAGACAAGTCCGCCACGTTTCCTGGAGGAGCAATCCGACTTCGGTATCACCGTAGAGCAGCGCAGGGAAAGTGCAATCACCATGCGTTCCAACGAGAAGGGTGTTGTCGATACCGTACTGCTGACCGAATCCATCAATGGTACCCGCCTTGCAAAAGTCAAGATAAGGGACGAAAGGATACCTGAAATAGGAGACAAATTTGCTTCCAGGCACGGGCAGAAAGGAGTTATTGGGCTTATTGTACCCTATGAGGATATGCCCTTTACACATGACGGCATGGTACCGGACCTTGTTATCAACCCGCACGCAATCCCTTCCCGTATGACGGTCGGACATGTGCTTGAGATGATAGGTGGCAAGATAGGCTCCATGGAAGGAAGGCGCATCAATGCAACCGCGTTCTCCGGAGAATACGAGGATGATCTGCGTGCTGCACTTAAGAGGCAGGGCTTTGCACATACAGGGAAGGAAGTTTTCTACGACGGCGTTACCGGACAAATGATTCGTGCAGACGTGTTCGTGGGAGTGATCCTTTACCAGAAACTGCACCATATGGTTGCATCAAAGATGCATGCAAGGTCACGCGGACCTGTGCAGGTGCTGACCCGCCAGCCAACAGAAGGACGTGCCCGTGAAGGTGGTCTGCGTTTCGGAGAGATGGAACGTGATGTGCTGATCGGCCATGGCGCAGCAATGACATTAAAAGAGAGATTACTGGATGAATCTGACAAGGTCGTCGAGCTTGTCTGCGGACACTGCGGAATGATCGCCACTTTTGACAGGAAGAGGAACATAAGATACTGCGCGAACTGCGGTGCTGAAACAGATATCCATCCGGTGGAAATGAGCTATGCATTCAAACTATTGCTTGATGAGATCAAGTCACTTGGTGTGGCCCCGAGATTACAGCTTGAGGACGCAGTCTGAGGTGATCATAAAATGAAAGACCTACCATCTATCCCAAAAAGGATCGGCGCTATAAAGTTCGGTCTGTTATCACCCAGAGAAGTAAGGAAAATGAGTGTGACCTCCATAGTCACTGCAGACACATACGATGACGACGGTTATCCTATAGACATGGGGCTTATGGACCTGAGGCTCGGCGTTATTGACCCGGGCCTTAAGTGCAAGACCTGCGGAAGCCGTGCAGGCGAATGTCCGGGGCATTTCGGACATATCGAACTTGTCGCCCCTGTTATTCATGTTGGTTTCAACAAGACCATCCGCAAGGCACTACGTTCCATCTGTCACAACTGCAGCAGGCTTTTGCTCACTGCCGACCAGAAGAGGGGTTTCCTTGCACAGTTAGAGAGCTCAAAGGATATGGGGCACCTGCCTGACGACATAGTCAATGAGGTATTCAAGGAGGCCCGCAAGACAAAGATATGCCCCTACTGTTCTGCGGCTCAGAGAGAGATCAAGTTCGAGAAGCCTACTGACTATATAGAGGATGGTCGCAAGCTGACCCCTACTGAGATCAGGGACCGCTTCGAGAACATACCTGATGAGGATGTGAAGGTCATAGGAATGGATCCAACCAGTGCAAGACCTGAGTGGACCGTGCTCACCGTACTTCCGGTGCCGCCAGTTACCGTAAGGCCATCCATTACCCTTGAATCCGGCCAGAGGAGCGAGGACGACCTCACACACAAGCTCGTAGACATTATCCGCATTAACCAGAGATTCCAGGAGAACAGGGACGCAGGCGCCCCCCAGCTCATCATCGAGGATCTGTGGGAATTGCTGCAATACCATGTTACGACCTTCTTCGATAACGAGGTCTCCGGTGTACCTCCTGCGAGGCATAGATCCGGAAGACCGCTAAAGACACTCACCCAGCGTTTGAAAGGTAAGGAAGGGCGTTTCAGAGGAAGCTTGTCAGGTAAGCGTGTCAACTTCTCTGCACGTACTGTGGTATCCCCGGAGCCCAACCTGAGTATTAACGAAGTAGGAGTGCCTTTTGAGATCGCCCACCAGATGACGATACCTGAAAGAGTGACCACCAGGAACATGGATCTGATGCGTATGTATGTCCTCAGGGGCAGCGATGTGCATCCAGGTGCAAACTATGTGATACGCGAGGATGGAAGGCGTATCAGGGTATCTGAGATCAATAAGGAGGAGCTTGCTGAGAAGATAGTGGTCGGATGGACCGTCGAGAGACAGCTCATGGACGGCGATATTGTTCTTTTCAACAGACAGCCATCCCTGCACAAGATGAGCATCATGGCGCACAGGGTAAAGGTGCTTCCTTACAAGACATTCAGGCTGAACCCGGCCGTATGCCCGCCTTATAACGCAGACTTTGACGGTGACGAGATGAACATGCATGTCCTGCAGACAGAGGAGTCAAGAGCCGAAGCAAGTATCCTCATGCAGGTGCAGGAGAACATCCTTTCTCCCCGTTTTGGAGGACCGATCATAGGCGGCATACACGACCACATATCAGGGCTTTTCCTGCTCACGAGGAACGAGAACAGCATTACTAAGACTGCTGCGCTGGAACTGCTGAGAAAGTCAGATATAAGGGTCCTGCCGGAGCCTTCCAGCTACACCGAGGACGGAGAACCAAGATGGAACGGAAAGCAGATATTCAGTCAGATACTGCCCAAGGGCCTTTACCTGGAATTCCCGGCACAGGTATGTTACAAATGTGACACCTGCAAGAAAAAGGACTGCGAATATAACGCATACGTCGTCATAGAAGACGGCGAAATGATAATGGGAACCATTGACGAGCAGGCCATCGGCGCCTTTAAGGGCAAGATCCTTGACAAAATTGTGAAGGAATACGGCACCACCGCCGGCGCTAAGTTCGTGGACGACTTTACAAGGCTTGCAATACGCGGGGTCATGAAGACAGGACTTAGCTTCGGAATAAGTGACGAAGATATCCCGGCCACTGCCAAGATGCAGATCAACAACCTTCTCAATGAGGCAGAAGAGAACGTTCAAAGGCTTATTGAGGCTTATGAGGCGAAGGAGCTGGAGCCACTGCCAGGACGTACGATGGACGAAACCATCGAAATGAAGATCATGCAGGAACTGGGTAAAGCCAGGGACCAGACAGGTAACATTGCAGGAAGACAACTGGGTCTTGAGAATTCTGCAGTGATAATGGCCAAATCAGGAGCAAGAGGATCAATGCTTAACCTCACCCAGATGGCTGCCTGTGTGGGACAGCAGGCCGTCCGTGGTGAAAGGATAAGAAGAGGATACAACGGAAGGACACTTCCTCACTTTGACAAGGGTGACCTCGGTGCTGACGCGCGCGGTTTCGTCAAGGCCAGCTACAAGAGCGGACTCAATCCGACCGAATACTTCTTCCACGCGATAGGTGGACGAGAAGGTCTTGTAGATACTGCCGTACGTACCTCACAGTCAGGTTACCTGCAGAGAAGGCTTGTGAACGCACTCCAGGATCTGGAAGTACAGTATGACGGATCGGTCCGTGAAACACGTGGTGTCATCGTGCAGTTCAAGTACGGAGAGGACGGCATAGACTCCACAAAGAGTGACTACAGCAAGCCGGAAGCAGTGCACCGTATAGTACGGATGGTCACAGGAAAAGAGGTGAACTGAAATGAGCATTAGTGAAGCTACTATAGATTCGATGACCGCGCAGCTGGACCTTCCCAAGAATATAATGAAAACCCTTAAGGAAGATGCCATAAAGGCAGGCGTCACAAAGAAGGAGCTCGAAGAGATAGTCGAGCGCCTGCTAGAAAGCTACCAGTATGCTCTCGTGGAGCCATGCGAAGCTGTAGGTGTTGTTTCAGCACAGTCCATAGGTGAGCCGGGAACACAGATGACCATGCGTACATTCCACTACGCCGGTGTCGCTGAGATCAACGTTACCCTGGGTCTGCCCAGACTTATCGAGATAGTGGATGCAAGAAAGACCCCCAGCACCCCTATGATGACAATTGCACTGGAGCCAGAATATGCAACCGACAGGGATAAAGCCCGTGTCCTCGCCTGGGAGATAGAGGCGACACATATAGATAACCTCGCAGACATAACGACAGACCTTGCAAACATGCAGCTGATAATTGACCTTAATGAGAAGACCCTCATCCAGAGGTCACTTTCGGCAGACGAGATAGCTGACAAGATACGCGAAAAGATGGATGTTGTGGTCACGGTTTCAGGTAACATTGCAAACCAGGTCATCCTGACACCCAGCTCTCCTTCTTACAGAGAGCTTCTTCAGCTTGCAAAGAACATCCACACCATCACTCTCAAGGGTATCGAAGGTATCAAAAGGGTCGTTATCAGGAAGGATGGCGAGGAATACACCCTCTATACAGAAGGGTCACAGCTGAAGGAAGTACTGCAGATAGAGGGTGTCGATGTCACAAGGACATATACAAACAACATCGGGGAGATATACGATGTGTTTGGCGTCGAGGCTGCAAGGAATGCGATAATTACTGAGGCTAACAGCACCCTTGGAGAGCAGGGCCTTACTGTAGATATCAGGCACATCATGCTTGTATCAGACATTATGTGCTGTGATGGTGAGGTAAAGCAGATCGGAAGACACGGAATATCAGGCGAGAAGGCCAGTGTGTTCGCCCGTGCAGCTTTTGAGGTTACTGTTAACCACCTTCTGGATGCAGGAATGCGTGGCGACCTTGATGAGCTCAACGGTGTCACGGAGAACATTATAGTAGGACAGCCAATTAAGCTTGGTACAGGCGATGTACATCTTATTTCCAGGTAAACTGCTTCATGTTGTTTCAAATGAACAACCAGAAACTACATATAAGGATTCAATTATTAGACTACAAATCTAACATACGTTATAAACGAGTTGATATAAATGGATATTAATATTGATAAAGCACTTATCAAAGTCATCAGAACAGGCAAGGTCATAATAGGATCAAACCGCACCGTCGATGCTGCTATGAACAATGAGGCAAAAATGGTCGTACTTGCTGCAAATTGCCCCAAGGATGTCAGAGCGAAGATCGAGAGCACAAGCGTACCCATACTGAACTATAAGGGAACAGGCATGGAACTCGGACCTGCCTGTGGCAAGCCATATATTATTGCGGCAATGGCTATCATTGACAGTGGTGAATCTGACATACTGGCTGCGTCTTAAGGGAGTTGCCTCATTTGAGCGAGATCAAGCTGTCTACAGAAGGACTCAGATATATAACTTTATTTGAAGACCTGACGAAAGCAACTGTCAAGGATTGCATAATCGATGAAGGACGCATAATATACGTGATAAAGGAAGGCGACATGGGAGCCGCCATCGGAAGGAACGGCGATCACATTAACCGCGTCAAAAAAGCTGTGGACAAGCATATAGATCTCGTGGAGTACTCGGATGAACCGGCTGCATTCATCAAGAATGCCTTCAGCCCCGTAATGGTCAGGTCGGTTAATATTGTGGACAGGAACAGCAAGCGATTAGCTTATGTAGAAGTATCCAATAAGGACAAAGGACTTGCCATAGGACGTAACGGGAAGAACATAGAGAAAGTTAAGCTTGTTGCAAAGCGACATCACGATATAGATGATGTTATCCTGCAATGATCACAATTATAGTTTCAAATCAGCTCATAGATATAATCAGAGGAATTAATATGCCAAATGGAAAGTATGCAGCTCACACACTCAAGAGCATTCGTCAGAACGCAAGGTGGAAAGACTCTTATTACAACAGACGTACACTCGGACTGGACGTAAAGGCCGATCCGCTCGGTGGCGCACCCCAGGGAAGAGGGATCGTACTTGAGAAGGTGGGTGTCGAAGCAAAACAGCCGAACTCGGCTATCAGGAAATGTGTCAGGATACAACTCATCAAGAACGGGCGCCAGGTGTCAGCATTCTGCCCCGGTGACGGAGCTATCAACTTCATCGATGAACACGACGAAGTGACTGTTGAGAGGATCGGTGGCCGTATGGGCGGTGCAATGGGTGACATTCCCGGAGTACGCTTCAAGGTCATTGCCGTGAACAATGTATCCCTTAGAGAGATGGTCATCGGCCGCAAGGAAAAACCAAGGAGATAATCATTATGTTAAAGTTATTCGGCAAATGGGACCTGACAGAAGTAGAGGTCGCGGACCAGGGGATCAGGAAGTACGTAAACCTTGACCCGGTCATAGTTCCCCACAGTAACGGGAAGCATGCAAAGCAGCAGTTCAGTAAATCAGAGAGCTGCATAGTTGAGCGCCTCGCCAACAACTTGATGAGAGAGGAGACAAACACAGGCAAGAAACAGAACGCACTGTGTATTGTGAGCGAAGCTCTGGACATCATCCACACAAAGACAAAGAAGAACCCCGTACAGGTGCTTGTTGAAGCTATATCTAACGCCGGACCCAGGGAAGAGGTCGTAAGGCTCAAGTACGGAGGCATATCCGTGCCAAAAGCAGTCGACACTTCATCACAGAGGCGTGTGGATACTGCTCTCAGGTACATTTCCATGGGCGCAAAGCAGGCTTCATTCAAATCCAAGAAGAGTGCCGCAAACAGCCTTGCTGCAGAAATACTATCTGCTGCGAACCGTGATGCAAAATGCTTCTCCATCAACAGGAAAGACGCTAAGGAAAGAGTTGCGAAGGCAGCACGTTAATGCTGACCTTTACATTTAGCCAATAATAAGAAAGGTAATCAATATGGGCAGAAGAAAGAAGATGGTGGAGCGTGTGACTGCGCTCATGAACGAGCCGGAGAAGATACGTAATATAGGTATCGTTGCACACATAGACCACGGAAAGACCACTTTGTCTGACAACCTCCTCGCAGGCGCAGGCATGATCTCAAAGGAGCTTGCAGGCAAGCAGCTTTTCATGGATTCCGATGAAGAGGAACAGCAAAGAGGTATCACGATCGATGCATCCAACGTTTCAATGGTTCACCAGTACAACGGTGTGGACTACCTCATCAACCTCATTGATACGCCGGGTCACGTAGACTTCGGCGGTGACGTTACCCGTGCCATGCGTGCCGTGGACGGAGCAGTCGTGGTCATTGACGCCGTTGAAGGTACAATGCCACAGACCGAGACAGTTCTCAGGCAAGCCCTTAAGGAACATGTCAAACCGGTGCTGTTCATTAACAAGGTAGACCGCCTCATCAATGAACTTAAGGTAGATTCCCAGGAAATGCAGATCAGGCTCGGGAAGCTTATCGACCACGTGAACAAGCTCATCAAGGGCATGAACGAAGAGCGCTACAAAGCAGGATGGAAAGTCGATGCTGCCATAGGTACCGTTGCTTTCGGTTCAGCTCTTTACAACTGGGCCATCAGTGTGCCCATGATGAAGAAGACAGGCATCAGCTTCAATGATGTTTACAACTACTGCCGCGAGGGAGATATGAAGACCCTTGCCGACAAATGCCCACTTCACGAAGCTGTCAATGACATGGTCATCAGGTTCCTGCCAAATCCGCTTCAGGCTCAGGAAGGCAGGACCAATGTGATCTGGCACGGCGACAGGAAATCAGCGATCGCAAAGTCAATGGCAACAGCAGATGCAAAGGGAGACCTTGCATTCATGGTCACTGACATATCAATGGACCCGCATGCAGGAGAGGTCGCAACCGGAAGGCTGTTCAGCGGCACCCTTACCCGCGGACTGGAAGTAGAGGTCACGGGAGCTGCAAAGAAGAACAGGATCCAGCAGGTAGGTATATTCATGGGCCCGGAAAGGCTCGAGGTGGAAAGCATACCTGCAGGTAACATTGCAGCAGTCACTGGCCTGAGAGATGCGTTCGTCGGTTCTACTGTAACTACCCTGGACGGCATGACACCTTTTGAGAGTATAAAGCATGCAAGTGAACCCGTGGTCACGGTAGCCGTTGAAGCCAAGCACATGAAGGACCTCCCGAAACTAGTAGAGGTGCTCAGGCAGGTAGCAAAGGAAGACCCGACACTTTCGATCACGCTCAACGAAGAGACCGGTGAGCATCTGATGGCAGGCATGGGTGAGTTGCACCTTGAAGTAATTGCACACAGAATAGAACGTGACAAGAAAGTAGAGATCACAACCACACCTCCGATAGTAGTATATCGTGAGACCATCCGTGGAAAGGCAGGCCCTGTTGAAGGAAAGTCACCAAACAGGCACAACCGCTTCTACGTGCATGTCGAGCCACTCGAACAGGGCGTAAGGGACCTTATAAGGAATGGAGATGTATCCATGCGCATGACTGAGGTCGAACGCAGGGATAAGCTCATGGAAGCAGGTATGACTAAAGATGAAGCTAAGAGTATCGTAGCCATCTTTGAGAGCAATATATACATCGACATGACCAAGGGTATCCAGCATCTCAACGAGACCATGGAACTTATCCTTGAAGGTTTCGAAGAGGTCATGAAGGCAGGACCCCTCTCAAGAGAACCATGCATGGGTGTAAAAGTGAAACTCGTGGATGCCAAGCTGCACGAGGACGCTGTCCACAGGGGACCCGCACAGGTCATTCCCGCATCCAGGCAATCCATCCAGGCAGCAATGCTTATGGCAGATGACACCCTTCTGGAACCCTACCAGAAAGTGTTCATTCAGGTGCCACAGGACCAGATGGGAGGAGCAACAAAGGAGATCCAGGGCCGCCGCGGTATCATTTACAACATGACTTCCGAAGGCGACACTACGATCATCGAGTCCAAAGCACCGGTAGCTGAGTTGTTCGGATTCGCAGGAGACATCAGGTCCGCAACCGAAGGACGCGCAATGTGGAGCACCGAGTTTGTCGGGTTTGAGACACTCCCCACAAGCCTGAGCAATGAGATAATTGGTTCCATAAGACAGAGGAAAGGACTGAAGAAGGAGCTTCCGCAAGCAGCCGACTATCTGAGCCCGTGATGACAGAGGTTGCAGCATTAGCTGCAAACCCTTTTCGTCAGAAAGGTTTAAACGTGTAAACGTGTATTAAGTCAAATCAAATTGAAGCATTTATAATCAAATATAGGAGATATGAAAATGGCAGCTGTCAAACCACACATGAATTTAGCAGTCATCGGTCACATCGACCACGGCAAGTCTACCCTTGTCGGAAGACTGATGTTCGAAACAGGAGCAGTTCCTGCTCACATGATCGAGAAATATAAAGCTGAAGCAAAAGAGAAAGGAAAGGAATCCTTCGCTTTTGCATGGGTCATGGACTCACTCAAGGAAGAGCGTGAGAGGGGTATCACCATTGATATCGCCCACAGAAGATTCGACACCGATAAGTTCTACTTTACAGTCGTGGACTGCCCCGGCCACCGTGACTTCGTCAAGAACATGATCACCGGCGCATCCCAGGCAGATGCAGCTATCCTTGTCGTCGCTGCACCTGATGGTGTAATGGCCCAGACCAAGGAGCACGTGTTCCTTTCCAGGACACTCGGTATCAACCAGCTGATCATCGCGGTCAACAAGATGGACGCATCAAAATACAGCCAGGAGAGGTACGAGCAGGTCAAGAAAGATGTAGGACAGCTTCTCGGAATGGTCGGATTCAAGGCCAGCGAGATCCCCTTCATTCCAACCTCTGCCTTTGAAGGCGACAACATGTCCAAGAAGAGTGCAAACACTCCCTGGTATACCGGCCCAACTCTCCTCGAGTCACTCAACGCACTCAAGGAACCAGAGAAGCCAGACAAGCTCCCTCTCAGGATCCCTGTGCAGGATGCATACACCATATCCGGTATCGGAACTGTGCCTGTTGGCAGAGTTGAGACAGGTATAATGAAGAAGGGCGACAATGTCATCTTCAACCCAAGCGGCGTAAGCGGCGAAGTCAAGTCGATCGAGATGCACCATGAAGAATCACTTCAGGCAGTACCTGGCGACAACATCGGCTGGAACGTAAGAGGTGTAGGCAAGAACGATGTCCGCAGAGGAGATGTATGCGGTCCCACAGCCAACCCACCATCCGTTGCAGACGAATTCACTGCGCAGATAGTTGTGCTCCAGCACCCATCCGCGATCACAGTAGGATACACACCAGTATTCCACTGCCACACTGCACAGACTGCATGCACACTGCTGGCGATCAACAAGAAACTTGATCCAAAATCAGGCCAGGTTAAGGAAGAGAACCCAACCTTCATCAAGGCAGGAGACGCAGCGATCGTTACCATAAAGCCAACAAGGCCAATGGTAATCGAGCCAGTAAAGGAAATCCCACAGCTCGGAAGGTTCGCCATTCGTGACATGGGTATGACCATTGCTGCCGGCATGTGTATAAGTGTCACACAGAAGAAATAAGACACTCACCTTTTCCTTTTTTAGGAGACGAACATGTCACAGAAAGCTAGAATAAGATTGTCAGGAATCAGCCCGGTTAACCTTGATGGTGTTTGCGATCAGGTAAAAGCTATCGCAGAGAGAACAGGAGTAAGTATCTCAGGGCCGGTTCCACTACCTACTAAGAAAATGGTAGTTCCGGTCAGGAAGAGTCCAAGCGGCGATGGTACCGCAACATGGGACCACTGGGAAATGCGTGTCCATAAGAGGCTCATCGACATTGCAGCCGATGAACGTGCACTCAGACAGTTAATGCGCATCCAGGTGCCAAAGGACATCAACATTGAGATAGTACTGCAGAACTAAAAAACGTATAGTTATTGTCTAACAATAACTATCATCACCTACATCTGGTTACAGAATATATTCTGTAACAACCAATTCTTCTTTTGATTTATTTTATTAGACGCGAGTCTCTGCTTTATTATTGACAGAAGGATGAATAAAATATATATATGAGCTGTTCTCAATTGTGAACCTGTTCATGATGCTTTGAGGTAAATCATAAAGCAAGTAAACATACCAATAAGGTACTATTCATGGCCGATAATCAAAAAGATATATCTGATAGCGGATATTTAATTGAGGAGATACTCAGGCTCAAAAAAGAAAAAGGTGCAGTGATCCTTGCACATAATTACCAGATAGGAGATGTGCAGGATATTGCAGACTTCACAGGAGATTCATTGGAACTTTCAAGGATAGCAGCAGCCCAGGAAGCCGATGTGATCGTCTTTTGCGGTGTGGACTTCATGGCTGAGACCGCAGCCGTCCTGTCACCTGAAAAGACAGTGCTGCTACCTGCAGCCGATGCCGGCTGTCCTATGGCCGAGATGATAACTGCAGGTGAATTGCGTGTCCTCAAACAAAGGTTTCCGGAGGCGGCTGTCGTATGTTATGTAAACACCACTGCAGAGGTCAAGGCTGAAAGCGACATCTGCTGCACTTCCGCAAATGCCGTGAAGGTTGTGGAGTCACTGAGCGCGGAGCAGGTCCTTTTCGTTCCGGACAGGAATCTCGGGCGCTATGTAGCCAGGTTCACGGACAAGGAGATACTCCCGTGGGAAGGTTTCTGTTTCGTGCACGACAGGATAACTCCTGCGGATGTCATACGGTCCCGTGAAGCTCACCCGGAAGCAGAACTGCTTGTCCACCCAGAATGCAGACCGGAGGTTATCGACCTTGCAGACCATGTATTCTCCACATCCGGAATGCTAAGACACGTGCGCTCAGGCAGCAGCAAGGAGTTCATTCTCGGAACGGAGACAGGAATACTGCATACGCTGGGAAAGAATTGTCCCGACAAGCTCTGCTACCCGTTATCACCCAGGGCGATATGCACAACTATGAAGAAAACAGACCTTCAGAAAGTACACAGGGCTCTTGAAACCCTGTCCCCGCGGGTGACAGTACCGGAAAACATCGCTAAAAAAGCCCGCAGGGCAATCCAGAGAATGCTTGATGTATGATAGCATTCCCCTATCACTTACTATCAGAGACATGCCCGCATATCTCGCAATCACACCGTTTGCCAAACCTTAAGGTTTCCATCTCCGCTGCGAGACCATTCCATACCAGGAGCCTGTCTGTAAGCAGATCGCCTACTCCCAGCAGGTACTTTATCACCTCGTTAGCCTGTATCATGCCGATGATACCCGGAGTCACGCCAACTACCGGAAATACTTCTGCCGGCGGAGCGCAGGGGAAGATACAGCTAAGGCACGCCGACTTCCCGGGGATCACTGTCGTTGCCTGTCCATCAAAACCGCGTATTGCGCCATGGAAGAGCGGAATTCCTTTCTCATGGGCCGTACGGTTGAGCAGATATCTTGCAGCATAATTGTCCATGGCATCCACTATCAGGTCGGCGTCGCCTACCAGCTCAGAAACGTTCGACCCGTCTATGACCTGGCAGAGTGCGTTTATCTCAATATGGGGATTGACAGCACGCAGTTTCTCCTCAATGGACACGACCTTCTCTTTTCCAATGTCCTGCTCCCAGTGGAGCACCTGCCTGTTGAGATTAGAGCGTTCTGCTATGTCCTTATCCACCACCCGCATGTGGCCCACTCCGGCAACTGCAAGGTACAGTGCTACAGGACATCCCAGGCCACCTGCACCTGCTATGAAGACACGGGCCTTCTTCAGACGTTCCTGACCTTCCTGACCAAAAAGCATGACCTGTCTTGCATAGCGTTCAAGTTCAACTTCACTTAACATGCCCTACTCTTTCCCCTCAAAGCACAAAAGCCTGATCCCAAATGAGATATCGAACCTTCCTGCGTGCACTAGACTATTTTAAGGTCATACTTCCCGGCTATATCCTGGAACGAGTCAGCAAGATAACTTATCTTTTCCCATGAAAGGCCATAGGTATTCAGCTTCCATGTGCGCGTTGCTCCTGCAAACTCCCCCACGATACCTCTCTTTGAAAGCTCGTCTGAAAGGAAGAAGCCTCTTCTCTTATGACCCTGGGCCACCACATCGAAGCTGCCTGTGGTATCCACCTTCGAAAGAGTATGCTTTCTAGGATATTCGGACATCACCTTGCTGCCTTCGATCGACAGCAGCCGTTCTATGAAATAATTGGACTTCTTCACTTCTTCGTCCCAGTGCAGTGTACGCTCCCTGACCGCGGGGAAGGAAGCCATCATTCCCATGAGTGTGGAACCCATGAGAGTGCATCCCAGCATTTCCACTTCCTTGATACCGAACTTGCGCTTGGTGACATCCCCGACCATCTGAGTGGTCCTGAACACCACATCCGCCCACTCCTCAGTAGTTGCAAGCACGCCTGAGGGAGCCGGGGAAGCCATGCTCTTGTGCCCGGAGCCCACCACGAAATCAGCCCCTATCTTCTTACCATCTACGGGCATGACACCCACTGTGTACGCGCCGTTATAAAGCAGGGGAATGTCGTACTGATGGGCGACCTTCGATATGCCGCGTACATCGTGCTCGTTGGCTAACTGGTAATCAAAATGGTCGATCATGACAAGCTTTGGAAATGCACCCGTCTCACACATCACAGCTTCTATTTTCTCAGCAACAGCATCCGGAGTTATCCTGTTCCCTTCACTCACCGGTACTTCCTTCACGATGCCACCCGCTTCCTCCACAGCCAGGAATTCCGTGTAGTGGGCAAGCGCAGACACGATCACAGAATCACCTGGATGCACAAGACTGGATGCCACAGCCTGGAATCCCCTTCTGGCACCTGGCACCACACGTACAGTATCCATATTAAGGAAACTCGCAAGCTCGGAGTGGAAATCAGCGATCGGAGGTTTTGATATCTTATCCAGGCGGAAAGGTTTCCGGCAGCTGTCACAGGCAGAGTAGCCGTCCCCGTAAGATATGAGAGCCTTGCGGGCCTCAGGCGTCAGCCTTCCGGCAGCCTGGATGGGCTGTATGTTGATGTACTCTTCCTCACGGCTTCGAATTTCCATACTACCGGCTATCCTGGTCACCTCAGGAGAACCTGTACCTGCTTCCAGGTCATTTACAATTGCTTTCACCCTGCCTATCTGCTCATGGAATCTATCCCTGTCCCGCATACCTGTGCCATCCGGTAGGGAATCACGAAGCATCTCGCGGATATCTTCCAGGGCAAAGAGCGCCTCGAATGTTTTCTGAACTCTTATATTCAAGCTGAATACCTCTGTCACTTCTTGACTTAGTTTTAAATCACAATTGTGAATAAAGCATTTAACAATTGTGAATATATAAAGTTAATGCGCTCTTGAAGTAACATAAATGTCAGGGCCGAAAAATACTTTAAGCCATGCACTCAATCCACAATTGTGAAAACTATCCGGGAGACGCATATGCAGGTAGAGGAAATTGGAGGACTTAAATTATGAAACTACCCTGCGAAAAGGTTGTATGGGACGTGCTGCCTGCCATAAGGGCAGCAATTGCAGAAGAACTTGCAAATTGCGGCCTTACGCAACAGGAGATAGCCAGGGAACTTGGTATGGCACCTTCTGCGGTCTCACAGTACCTCTCCAAGAAAAGAGGTTATCGTATCGTGTTCGAGGAAGAGGTCAAGGAATCCATACGTTTGCTTGCGCGGGACATTAAAAATAAGGATGTAAACGATATTGCACCCAGGGTCTGTAAGATATGTACGCAGTTACGCGATGAGGGAGAAAGGTGCGGTGGCCATGAGACAACCGGATGATCTTTACAGGAGAGATATTCTCCCCGTTATTATCAGCGACAGAGGGGACTCCATTTGATGACTGATCTCCGAAAGGACTTTCCGCTCGTTGACGATATCATCTACTTTGATAATGCAGCTACCAGTCTCATACCTGAACCGGTTATCAATGCCATGAATGAGTTTGAAAGGAGGTACAGGGCAAACGTGGGCCGGGGAGTGCACCGGCTGACCAGTATCGCATCACAGAGATACTTTAACTCACATCAGAAGGTCGCCCGTTTCATAGGCGCTGATGCAGGCACCACGGTGCTTACGAAGAACGCTACCGAAGCTATCAACATGGTAGCATGCGGCCTTAAATGGAACAAGGGGGACAGTGTCGTGACAACCGCCCTTGAGCATCACTCCAATCTTCTCCCATGGCTGCGCCTGCGTGAGAGAGGGGTAGGAGTAAAGGTGCTTATGCCTCAGGCCGACGGCACGTTCGACCTTTCGGCCTTTGAGCTTGCAGTTAATGATAATACGCGTCTTGTAGCAATTTCCCATGCATCCAACGTCCTTGGCACTATCCTGCCGGTGAAGGAGATAGCTGCCATATGCAGCGAACATGGGACCAGGTTGCTTGTGGATGGCGCACAGTCGGCACCGCACCTGCCGGTCAATGTAAAGGACATCGGATGCGATTACTTCTGTTTCTCAGGTCACAAGATGCTCGGCCCCACAGGCACGGGAATTCTCTGGATGAAGGATAATGATATCAGCCCGCTCCTTGTCGGGGGCGGGATGATAGAGAGCGTTTCAACTGAGGATTATACGCTTGCAAGAGGCTACCAGCGCCATGAGGCCGGAACACCGCACATCGCAGGAATGATAGGCCTTGGGTGTGCTGTGGAATATCTGGAAAAAGCAGGCATGGACTCAGTAAGGGAACATGAAACAAGGCTTACCCGCAAACTTCTCGGAGGACTTGCTTCAATGGATAATATCCACATATATGGTCCTGCAGAGGATGCGGAAAGGATAGGAGTCATCTCGTTCAACATCGAAGGTATGCATCCCCATGAGGTCTCGCATATACTTGATGAGGCTGCTGCGATAATGACCCGGTCAGGAGAGCATTGCTGTCAGCCGCTGATGCGGCACATGGGGCTTCCTGAAGGGACTGTCAGAGTGAGCCTCTATCTGTACAATACGGAGGAAGAGATCGGCTTACTACTTGAAACTCTTGAAGAACTCACACGGAGGCTGTAGCATTTTTAAAGAAATTCCCTGCATAAAAGGAGAAGGAGAGTCATTCTCACAGGAGATGCACCCGGTAATTGAAGAAGTTCCTCTTGCAGTCAGCGTAAATGGCAGACATGCTCTGACAGCCATGACAAGCCCGATGATGCTAAGGGAATTCGTGACAGGCTTTCTTTATACAGAGCGGATCATCAGGAGCATCGAGGAGATAGAATCCATAAATATAGAAGGCAACACTGCCAGCGTCCTTACCACAAACCCGTTCAAGATACTCATGTCGCACAAAACCGTTCTGAGCGGATGCGGCGGTAGTATGTCGTTCCTGGATATCGGGAAACTTCCCCAGATACGATCCGAACTCTCCCTTAGTGCCGATGACATAAGGAATGCTGTCAAAGAGGCGCTCAATTCTGAACTGCATGTCAGGACAGGAGGCATTCATATTGTGGCACTCTTTGGCCCCGGCGGAAAAATAAAGATCATTGAGGATATCGGCAGGCATAATGCGCTGGACAGGGCCATAGGATATGCGCTTGAGCAGCGCATTGATCTTTCAGGCACCTATGTGATATGTTCCGGGCGCATATCCTCCGAGATGGTAAGGAAATGCCTGGTGGCCAACATACCCATCATAGTATCAAGGGGTGCCACGACCACGCTCGCCGTCGACATCGCAAAAGCGCGTGGCCTTACGGTAGTAGGATTTGTCAGGGGAAAAAAGATGAACATCTATTCGGGCGGAGACAGGATCTCCGAAATATCCCCTTCAGATGCCCTATATCTTGCAGATGCGTTCGAAGGCGAATTAGAAAAAGAACCGGAGAATGAGAGTGATCTGTAAAGCCTATCCTCCGGAAACCACATGAATGATACGTATCTCGGCATCATTGCCCAGTACCCTGTCATCGGGAATCACCCCTCCGTTCATTACAACAAGTACTTCACTCAGGCTTATGCCCAGCTGCCTGAGCAGCCTTTCCACGGAGATAGGTTCTGTGAATATCTCTTCTGTTTTGCCCGAAGGAAGTATAATCTTCATTTGTCACCACTTTTAAATACAATACCAAACCAGAACAAAGCATAGTCTCTGTACCATACTGGCTATTCACATATGTGAATGCACTTTAGATCTTATTGATATTTAAGAATAGCGCAAAATCCCGGCGCACTTACATCAGATTTATTATCAATGAAAGACATCCATGACACACCTGGCATACATTCAATGCGGACCTGTAGTGTAGCGGATATCACTTAAGCCTCCGGAGCCTAGAACCCGGGTTCGAGTCCCGGCAGGTCCGTTATAAAACTTTTGCTAGTCCTGAATAGATACTGTTCTCTGATTTGAAACTTTGTAAAAATAGAAATAGAGGCTATCTTTCAGGAGGTAGTATAAGACATCCCCCACCACGGCGTTTCCGGATGTCTCACATTTCCAGTCTGCACTATTCCCCAATACCACATCCGGTGATCTCTGTTAGATAACCCCGGTCCCGTTCTCCCGGCAGCTGCAATTAAGTGCTAGTACATATGTTACTTAACCAGACCTGTTAGCCTTAAGATAATAATTAGTACTGCAGCCTGAAGTAGGCACGGCTTGTATTCCTAAGCAATGCTACTGAATATTATTATAATACAAAAAGAGCACAAGGCAATACATTCACAGACTGGTTTTGCAAGAGTTTATATCCATGCAAAGCAAAATAGGGATAGGGGTTGTAATGAGGTGTTCTTTACTTGATACGATATTCATTTCAGAGAAGAGAAAGGATCTTTTGCTGTTCTTGAAAGAGGGAGCTAAAACTAAAGAGGAGATAAGAGAACATTTTAAATTTCCCTGGAAATCCATGATTCCTCAGATAAAGAAACTTCTGGAATGGAATCTTGTGATCTATGAGAACGATATATATTCTCTTACCCCAACAGGAGAAGCTATAGTAGAGAATATGCAAAATCTCCTGATGAGCCTGAGCATCCATCAGGATAACCTGGATTACTGGTCTGACCATGATCTCAGCCCTATTCCCAGGGAAATGCTTTACAGAATAGGGGAGCTGGAGGAATGCGAAGTTCTTGAGCCGGACCTTCCCAGCATTTTCGAGCAACAGGAGGAGATCCTCAAAAGGATAAGCGGCTCCCGCAAAATATCTACGTTTATATCTGTTTACCATCCTTCCTACTTTTTGCCTTTTTCCAGTTATCTGGAGAAAGGAATTGAAGTGAACGTAATAGTGACCGAACAGGTATATGCTATCCTGCAGGACGATATGAGGGAAGACAGTAAGAGCATATCCGGTGAAAATCCTTTTTCCTTCTCCATGAAGAAGGAATATGAGAAGGAGATGGAAGCTCTTTTCAAAAGCGAGGGCTCACATCTTTTCATATACAGAGAGGACATCAGGCCAGTGAGTGTCACAGTCACTGACAAGCTGTTATCATTTTCACTGATGGACAGGAATGGCAGATACACTAATCGTATTATTGTCAGCTCCAGACCAAGTGCTCTGAAATGGGGAGAGGATCTTTTTAAGTATTATATGGACAGGTCTGAAAGACTGGAAAACAAAAGTGCCTCCAGGAAAGTATCAGGGGAGAAGAAAGAAAAAAGAAGGTCTTTAGACATAGAAACTTAGGGAGTGGAGGACCCTGAGCTGCTTTTCAGAGTATATGATAGGTTTTGGAAGCACCCGGGAGGGTGCTTCAGTGGTCAGTACACATCGTTGTAAAAATCAGGTTGGTTGAGGTTGTCAAGACGTGTACACATAACAGGTTATACCTAATGGGATAAAAACAAATCTTCATCTACTTTTTAGTTCCCATAGGAATGATCTAAAAACAAGGGAAAAACAAAAGTAAATGGCATTTTCCTGAAGCTTTTGCATATAATGCTAAATATCATACTATAGTTGGTATCTGCCAGGACGCTTACCTGAAGGGACACGAATGAAAGCCTGCCCGCAGGCAGAATGAAAGCCATCCCTTTCGTCCATGTATATACTTTCGTTACCTGATTCGGAAATGTGATCGTTCTGATCAGGGTTCTCCAACCGATGAAGCATGTTAAAGGTATGTCCGGTAGCCAACACAATACTCCTTGGGTGTATTTTAGACGAACTAATATAATATATATTAAATAAAACTCATATAAATAGATTATCAGCAAAGTTAATTTTACAATGAACCCATTAAATACAGACCCGTCAAGTATTAAATACCGAAAATACCCGAAAAAGAGCTGAGAAAATGGAACGAGTCAGAATAAAGGGCATCATTTTTGATATGGACAACACACTTTTTGATTTTGTCAACGCCAAGATACTTGCCTGCACAGCTATCGTTGACCATTTAGGAAAAGGCGACGCTTATGAGCTTTTTAACTATTTCCGCAGAGAGGTACATGGATTTGAGAACGTTCTGAACATCAGTGACTACCTGCGGGACAATGGCTGTTTCTCAGAGGACATGTTCCTTGACTGCTGCAGCATATACGAAGAAGAGAAGGTCAGGTCAGTTGAGCTGTATCCCGGTGTCAAGAACACCCTTCTGGAACTGCGATCGCGGAACATTCTGCTTGGCATCCTTACGGATGCAGAGATGCGAAATGCAAGAACGAGGCTTGAGAAGGTAGGCCTTTATTCAGTCTTTGACTCTCTCTTTACCCATGATATAACAGGCTGGAAAAAGCCTTCCCATAAAACCTTCACACATGCACTGGATTCAATGGGACTGAAGCCTCATGAGACTCTTTTTGTAGGTGACAGCTTAAGGCGGGATATTGCGCCTTCCAAGCAGCTCGGCATGATGGCAGCGTATGCATATTATGGCGACAGGGACCCCGACAGGGACAGGGCACCTATTAAAGAGAAGCCCGACCATATCCTCAACAGTTTTAGCGATCTCCTTAAAGTAATAAGGGAAGAGAAGTACGATGAACACGGATTATGATGTCGTTGTTGTGGGAGCGGGACCTGTGGGCTCCACAGCAGCCCGGTATGCTGTGAAACACGGGGCCCGGGTGCTGATGATAGAAGAACATGCGTCCATAGGGTCACCGGTCGGCTGCACCGGTCTTCTGAGCAAGCGTGCACTGGAAGAATGCGGTGTGGATCCCTTGAATAGTTTTGTGCTCAATAAGGTCCGTGGTGCTTTCGTGCACTCGATGGATGGCAACTGCCTCCCTATCGATGGCAGAGAGACAAAGGCCTATGTCGTCTCAAGAAAAATATTTGACCGCACCCTTGCTTTCATGGCAGTTGAGACCGGAGCGGACCTCTGGATGAACACCAGGGCAGTAGGTCTTGAAAACGCAGGCAGCCGACAGATCCTGTCAGTTGTGAGAAATGGGGTTCACTCCCAGATAAAAGCGAAGGTCATCATTGGTGCCGACGGGGTACGTAGCGGTATCGCAAGGATGGCCGGGCTTGGGCAGGTAAAAAAAATCCTCCCCGGCATACAAATCGAAACCCCATACCGTATCGCAGATCCGGATTTCGTAGAACTGTTCGTCGGCTCGCAGGCGCCGGGATTCTTTGGCTGGGCCGTACCTGTAAGCGAGGAGATATCACGCATTGGGCTGGCTGTAGATTGCGGAGACTCCGATTGTGCCCTGAGATGCCTTGACAGGCTGCTTAAGGAGAACAGCCACATAGCATCCAGATACAGTGGAGGCATGCTTGACCTTGTAGTCGGGGGCATACCTATAGGACCCTTGAGTAAGACCTATGCGCAGGGAACGCTTATTGTGGGGGATGCAGCGGGACAGGTCAAACCTACTTCCGGTGGCGGGATATACACAGGTGCCGCATGTGCAAAGATAGCCGGCGAAGTTGCCGCAGCAGCTGCACTTGAGAACGACGCATCGGCCGGCAGGCTTGCAGAATACGACCGGCGGTGGAGGGCAAAACTGGGGAGGGAACTTGCCATTGGGATGAAGATCCACAATTTCATAGGAGGGCTTGCAGATAGCGAGATGAACGAGCTGCTCATTTCGATGAACAAGCCTTCAATGCTCGAAACCATCACAATGTACGGAGATATGGATCATCCTTCAATATTGATGAAAAAAATGCTTAACCCTGTCAACTCCAGACATCTTTTCGGAGTATTAAGGGCTTTTGCAAAAGCTGTGCTCTGACCACATAAACACTCCATTATTTTCAGTAAATGCTCACACCTTTGACGGAATCCAGGGCAAGGAGTTCCTCAACGATGCTTCCCGGGACCTTTGCATCTGTGATTATTGTCAGGCGGGGTTCCGCTGTAAAGAAGGGGTCATCTGATACTGCCTGCCTTATGCTTATCCTATGGCGTGCGATCACCGCTGATACATCAGCTATTATTCCGGTATGAGCTGCATCATCAGGAGTTATTATAATAACACCCAGTCCGAGCAGCGGGGCAACTTCGCGCAGCAGAGGGATGGACTTGACGTTCTGGAATATGTTCCTCAGAAGGTCATCGCCGAGTATGACCTCGGTTGTTGAGTCAACAACGCGCCTGTCGACCCCCGCTTCTTTTGCAAGTTGGGTGTGCGCTATCTCTATTTTACCGGAAGTGACTTTTCCTTCATTGTTAACCTGGAAGCCGCGCTCGAACATTAATCTGAGCACCTTCTGTTGAGCAGGATGTTTTTCGAACTTTTTGAGCAGTAGACTCCACATAATTATCCCGTTACCACTTTAAATTATAAAGATATAAGGTTAGTTAATCTATATAAGAATGTAAACCTGTCCATAGCAGTATAAAAGAAAAGCATTTTAAGGATTAGGTTGTCTATTAGGACAAACCGGTCATTGAATAACGTGCGTTTACCCGGAGTTAAAACAACCGTTACCAGACCAAAACAATCCTGCCGTTTCTAGAGAAAGTGGCTTATTCCGGGAACTAAGAAACTTGCTCTCAGAAGGAGGAACATAATGAAGATATACAGGGACTACGATGACCTTCCGAAGATAAAACTGCCACACGGGCAGGAAGTCTCTATCAGCGACAGTACGATACGCGATGGTGCCCAGATGCCGGGCATAGTCATAAGAAGCCAGCACAAAGTGAAAATATATGAATACCTGCACAGGATCGGTATTGAGAAGCTGGAAACGTTCGTCTATAATGAAAGGGACAGAAAAGCCATAAAGCTCATGCAGGACCTGGGATATGAGTTCCCGGAAATAACTGGATGGGCACGTGCAAACCCTGCAGACATCGATATGGTCCTTGAAGTTGACGGTATAGAGGAGACAGGCATTCTTATGTCCGTGTCCGACCCCCACATATTTGACAAAATGGGGCTTAAGAGCCGTGAAGCTGCAGAAGAGAAATATCTTACCGCGCTCCAGTATGCAGTCGACCATGGTCTCAGGACCAGGGCGCATATAGAGGATATGACGCGTGCAGACAACTACAACTTCGTGTTCCCTCTTGTGAAGAAGATAATGGACATCGACCCTGACTGTACCGTGCGCATTTGTGATACAATTGGTTTTGGCGTACCTTTCGAAGGTGTGGACGAGCCTTACGGCCTGCCATCCATCATAAAGCACCTGAAGAATGAATTGCGTGTAAAGAACATCGAAACTCACTGCCATGATGATTTCGGACTCGCAGTTCCCAACTCCATTGCAGGCTACTGGCACGGAGCCAACTGGTCGAATGTAACTTTCCTTGGGATCGGGGAAAGGGCAGGCAATGCAGAGCTGGAAAAGATACTGCTGTTCCTTATGAGACGTATCGAGGGATTTGACAAGTACAACCTGGGATGTCTTGTAGAGTTTGCCAAATTCATGGAGAAAGAGGTAGGCATACGAATACCGAGAAATAAGTCTGTTGTCGGTAACAACGTGTTTGCGCACGAGTCCGGCATCCATACTGCAGGCGTCATAAAGAATCCCTTCACCTACGAACCATTCCCGCCGGAGATAGTCGGAGGGAAAAGGACTTTCCTTGTAGGGGATTCATCCGGCATAGAGGTTCTCAGGTACAAGGTCCAGGAAGCACTTAACGAGCTTATGGATGTGCAGATAGAAGTTGAAAAGAATGACAAGCGTCTCCGGGACATACAGACGGACATACAGAAGCTATATAATGATGACAAGAGGGTCTCATGTATTTCGGATGAGGAGATACTTGCATACGTCAAAAAATACTTCATGTTCAACCCGATGGTAAGCAAAGATATGCACAGGCAGGACGATGATGATAATCTTCATGAAACGCCTATGAACAAATCACAAAAAGACCCTCACATCCACGGCGTGGACTGAATCCGGGAATAAAAACAGCTATAGGCATCAGTGCCAGGTAATATAATGGCGAGGTATGGACCTCGCCGGAATCCTATTTTAGAAACGTGAAATTGAAATAAGGATGATCATCTCATCCCTGTTTCCACATACCTGACAATAGCGTCAGTCATCTCACTCAACTTTGCACTGCCACCCAGGTCGTAGGTAAGGTATTTGCCTTCAGTGATCACTTTTTCGGTAGCTTTAAAGATAGCGCCTGCCTGTTCCTTCTCTCCTAGATAGTCGAGCATCCATGCACCTGCAAGTATAGTTGCAACCGGGTTAACCTTGTCCTGGCCTGCGTACTTCGGTACAGAACCATGCGCCGGCTCGAACATCGCATAATCATCACCTATATTGGCAGAATAAATAAGACCGATACTACCGACAAGTGCTGAACATTCCTCGCTTATCACGTCCATGAACAGGTTTGTCGAAAGCAGAACCTTGTTGTTGAAGAGCTGGGGGTTCTTTATGATCTGCTGGGCAATATTGTCAATATGATACTCCCATAGTTCAATATCCTCGTACTCTTTACCTGCTTTTTCCACCTCTTCAAGGAAGAGTCCGCATGTACGCCTCAGGATGTTGCTCTTGTGGATGGCTACGACCGTGTCGAAGTTCCTTCTTTTTGCCTCCTGGAAAGCATAGCGTGCAACCTTTGAGCTGGAGGTACGGGTTATTTTTCTGATAGCTATGGACACATCTTCTGTGAGCTTGACCTCTTCACCAATATAAAGACCTTCAGTGCCCTCCCTGACGCACACAAAATCAACATCACCAAGCGGCCTTGGAGTGTTTGGAAAGGTCTTTATGGGCCTTACGTTGGCATAGAGGTTGTACTTCTGCCTGATGGAAACCGCTACACTCCTTGGTGCTCCGACCACTCCCGGAGTTGTTGTCGGACCCTTATAGCAGGCATCAGATTCTTCAAGTACATTCCATGTCTCATCAGGGATGAGAGAGTTTCCACCGTGCTTTTCCCACCAGGTGGCACCTGCATTACACTTGATGAATTCGACACCTGTATTTGCAGCCTCCGCTACTTTCAGCATTGCATCGACCAGTTCGGGACCTACTCCGTCTCCGTTAATTACCGCTGCTTTCTTGGCCATATAATTTTCACCGACCACCTTAATGCATGTTTGATTCTTAAGCCTTGGGGATATTCTCAGGATATTTCACATTCATCTATAAAAGAATTAAAGCTGCCCTGCGGGCAACAGGATTATTTTGAATAAAGGCTATTTATAAGTGATGAAGACATCCGCCCCATTTCCAATAACAGACGAGCACATGCACATCGACCCCAGAGCCATGGGGCTCAGAGCCGTTAAGGAATTCCAGAATGCAGGCGGCACACATATATTCCTTGTCATGAAGCCAAGCTGGACGCTGGGAATAAAAGTTACCAGACCTGAGGACCATATAGCCGTCTTCGAAGAGACCATTGACATCTCCAGGCAGATAAACCAGACCGGTATCACATCTTTCCCTGTGCTCGGGGTCCATCCGGCAGAGATAAGCAAACTGCTTGAATACATGGACCTTGAAAAAGCAAAAGAGACCATGAAAGGCGGACTCGATATTGCCGCAGGCTATGTGGAAAGAGGACTGGCGGTAGGCCTCAAGAGTGGAAGACCACATTACCCGGTTTCCGCAGAGGTATGGGATGCATCAAATGAAGTGATGGAGCATGCATTCTCGCTTGCAGCCGATCTGGACTGCGCCGTGCAGCTACATACTGAAAGCGTAGGGGAGCCTGAACTTATAGATATTGCAGGGCGGGCTGAAAGGACAGGAATAAAACTGCACAGGGTTGTCAAACACTATGCTCCACCCCTGGTCAGCGTATGTGAAAAGCTTGGCATATTTCCCGGAGTACTTGCCGGGAAGGGGGCCATAGAGGAAGCCCTGAAACAGGGCACCCGATTCATGATGGAAACGGATTACATCGATGACCCACAGAGACCGGGGACTGTGCTGGGGCCAAAGACCATCCCAAAAAGGACGCTCAAGCTTGCAGAGCAGTATGGTGAGGACGCTTTCTGGAAGATCCACAAGGAGAACCCTGAAAAGGTATATAGTGTGGACATAGAGGTATGAAAAATAATAAGGATGTCAAATATCCCCTCTTACAAGCAGGACATATATATCCATTACATTGGTCCCTGTGGGGCCTGTCATGAACAGGTCCTCGGTTTCCTTGAAGAACTGGTAAGAATTGTTGTGCTGGAGCATAACCCTCGCATCAATATGCACATCCTGCCCTTTCTCCACAGTATCACCATTTGCAAAAGCGCCTGCTGCATCCGTAGGACCGTCATTGCCGTCTGTTGCAGCGGCCAGAAGAAGCATGTTTTTAAGGCCCTCAACCTCCAGGGCAAAAGAAAGGGCAAGCTCCTGGCATCTTCCGCCTTTGCCCCTGCCCTTAAGAGTGACCGTGGGCTCCCCTCCTGCAAGGATACATACAGGCAAGGGGAGTGGTACGGCTTTTGACCGTTCTTCCTTTGCTATAGATGCGATCACCTTTGCAACCTCCTTTGCCTCACCTGCAAGAGAAGACGTCAGCAGCAGGGTGTTATAGCCAAGCTCATTAGCTTTCTTTTCAGCTTCACGAAGTGCAAGGAAATTGTTACCTACAAGGTAATTGTAGCATTTTTCAAATATGAGACCCTCGGACTTGGGAGTGTCCTCTATAACGCCCTCAAGCCCGTCTTCCAGTAAACCCTGGACTGCCGGGGAGAGCTGCAGACCGTACCTTTGCACAATTTCCTGGAAATCTTCAAACGTAGATCTGTCAGGAACGGTCGGCCCGGAGGCTATGACATCCAGTGGATCACCTACAACATCCGACAGGATCAGACTTACCGACTCGGAAGGATATGCGATCTTTGCAAGTCCTCCGCCCTTTACTGCAGAGAGGTGCTTGCGGACAGTATTTACTTCGTCTATGGTAGCTCCGACGCGCAGGAGTTTATCCGTAAGATTGATGATATCTGCAAGGGCTATGCCCTTACGTGGGAGGGTCATGAGCGCGGATCCGCCACCGGAGATCAGGAAGAATATAAAGTCTTTCGGGCCTGTTTTCTCAAGAAAATCCCGTATCTTCTTTGCAGCAAGCACTCCGTTGTCGTCAGGTATCGGATGACCTGCTTCCATAACCTTTACCTTCTTAAGGGAACCTGAGAATCCGTACTTGGTTATCGCATAGCCTTCAGACAGTTGCTCATCCAGTATATCCTCAAGAGCTGCAGACATGGAGATAGAGGCTTTCCCGAAGGCAACTACATAAATGTTCTCGTAGGAGGAAATATTATAAGACCTGCTTCCGACATGTAAAATGTTGTCTTTCCTCTGTACAGACCGCCGAACGCACACATATGGGTTCACAGCAGCGATAGCCTCTGATACTATTCCCATGGCGTCATCCCTAAGATTGCTTAACATGAACGAACCTCTTAAAATATTAAAGTCTAAGCTCTGCCATATTTCCCCGTTAGTTGCCCCTGTGCAAGAATATGACCCTGCATTGATTCTTCAACCTGTCCTATCCCGGACCCCCCGGGAAGATTAAGTTCTATATCAAGTGCAAACACCTTAAAATGGTATCGGTGCGTTCCCAAAGAAGGACACGGACCAGCATACGCGACCTGTCCGAAAGTGTTCTTCCCCACGGTCCCGGGAACAGTGTTCTCATCTACCTGGGATCCGGGCGGTATATCCCAGACCAGCCAATGAGTGAAACTGCCGGAGGGAGCATCAGGATCATCCACTATAAGCACCAGGCCTTTCGTTCCCTCCGGAAAATTCTCAAATTCAATAGGAGGGTTGATATTCTCACCGTCACAGGTATATATTACCGGGATCTGCCCGCCATCTTCAAAGGCACTGCTTGAAACAATCATACTATCTGTCCCCGGGTCTTCCTGCAGCTCTTCTGCGGGACCGGTCATCTCATCCTCGGATATATCCTCATTGTTCCCGATGCATCCTGTTGCCAGTAGAGACCACAATAATATAAGCAGAAATATCATAAGTGTTTTTGAAAGCCTGCTCACGCCATACCACCAGTGCCCAGTTCACTCCAAGCTGCGTATCCGTCCCCACTTATAAATGGTCAACTGTGTATTTATGACTTTGGTCATTCAAACGGCAGGAAAACTATGTTAGCAAACCGTATGGCAGGAACAATGAGGACATCCCTTAAACTTCTTCAGGGATGAGTACCCATGCCACCAGGTAGATCAGTATACCGGAGCCACCCATCAGGGTTGCAACTACCATGAGTAATCTTATTGCTACCGGGTCGACACCAAGATATTCTCCAATACCGCTGCAAACGCCTGCAATCACCCGGTTATTCCTGGACCTTCTTAACTGCTTATCCATATGATCACACAATCCGAATCATTAATTCCGTTAACTTACTTTCACCGCACCGCTACAATTATAACTGACAGAGCTTACAGTTAGATCTTTCACATTCATCGTTCCCGAATTTCCACTTGAGACCCCATTTTTTGATATTCTGAATGATATCGAGGAACTCCTCACCGCTTTTCGTGAGGGAGTACTCACACTTGATGGGAACTGAGGAGTTATCGACAGTCTTTCGGATGAAACCCTGCTCCTCAAGTTCTTTCAGTCTTAAGGACAGCGTTTTCGGAGTCACGTCCTGGAGTCTGACCTTGAGTTCATTGAAACGCTTTTGCTTTTGCTCGCCCTTGTACAGTTCGAGAAGGATACAAAGTGACCATTTCTTTCCGATAATATCAACTGTCTTATAGATAGTGCAGTCTTTCATAGTATCCAATTAGAAACTACTGGATATATATGTCCCCTTCATAATATACATGTCTGATACATAAGTAATTTTGGATGAAGGAGTGAATTCACATGTCAAAAGACCTACTTGAGAAAGGAGCTATCCTGCAGAGAGATCGGGAAACATACGCCATCGCACCACACCTGCCCGGTGGGATCGTTTCAGCTCAGCAGCTTCGCATGATCGCAGATGTTGCAGAAAAATACAATGCTGCAACATTAAAGGTAACTTCATCCCAGAGAGTCGCTATTGTAGGATTGAAGGAAGAGGACCTTGATAAGGCCTGGGAAGACCTGGGAATAAAACCGGGTGCTGCTATAGGAATTTGTGTAAGGAGCATCAAGATATGCCCCGGCACCACATTCTGTAAGCGCGGACAGCAGGATGCTGTCGGTCTCGGATTGAAACTTGATGAATTATATCACGGAATGCCACTTCCATCGAAATTCAAGATGGCGGTTTCCGGATGTGCGAACTCATGCTCGGAACCAGCCATAAAGGATATAGGGATCATGGGCACTCCCAAAGGATACACACTCATGGTTGGAGGGAACGCAGCTATCAAGCCACGGCTTGCCGATGTTATCGCAGATGAACTGACAGAGGATGAAGTACTCAGGCTTGTTGATAAGATCATCAGCTTCTGCAAGACCAACGGTTCAAAGCACCGCCTGGGCAGAGTCATCGATGAGATGGGTCTTGACAGGTTCAAACAAGAGATCGGCCTGTGATCAGGAGCATTTTTAAGGGAATCTTTTCCCTGCTTTTATTTATTTGAGAAACAATTAGTAGAAACGGAGCTGATACTATCGGAGATGCTAAACCTGCAATAAAGGTAGCAATAATACGATGTGATACCGTTTCGGAAGCGTGTCCGGGGATTGGATGTTTCAAGGCATTCAATATGCGTACGGCGCATTTCAGGGATTATGACCGGCACGCAGAGATGATAGCATTCTTCACGTGCGGCGGCTGCTCCGGACGCAGGGTGCACAGGCTGGTAAAATCCCTCCTGAAACACGGAGTGGACGTCATTCACCTCAGCTCCTGCATGCAGATGGATAATTACCCTAAGTGCCCCCATATCGAAGAGATAAAAAAGACTATTACCAATGCTAATATAAAACTGGTTGAGGGAACACACCACTGAGGTTTCCCGGGGAGTCTGTTATGGTTAAAAGATCGATCGTCAAGATAGATGAAGAGAAGTGTACAGGATGCGGGAAATGTATATCGCCATGTGCAGAGGGAGCAATAGAGCTTATCAATGGCAAGGCAAAGGTAGTCTCGGATGAACTCTGCGATGGCATGGGTTTTTGTATTGGACTGTGCCCCGTTGGCGCAATATCCATTGAGCAGAGGCACACGCTGGAATTCAGTCCGGAAAAGGCGCATGCTCAGCCCAAGAAGACCGATACGTCCATTCAATGCTTCAGTTGCGGATGCGGAGAAAATGATAGTTACCTGATGCCGGTCAGACATAAAATGGAAAGTATATGGGTATGCACACGCTGCCTTCCTCAACTTATACACGGGTAAAGCAGTATGCCGGTCGAAATAGAAGTGACAGGGAACGCAGACTATCTCCTGGACTATACTTATAACTTTCACTGGCACAACAGAACATTAGAGCCTGACAGCGTGATCCCGTTCCAGAAAAGCACGCAACTGACCTACCGTGAACTTGTAAGGGCATTGAAAAGCGGGAAAGACGTCCGCATAACAGGGAACACCGGCAGGAACTTTGCCTACAGCGCAGGAGCAGACCTGCAGCACATGGGCGGAAGCGGCAGCGTTGAAGATGCAGGCCGGATATTTGTGGACGGTGATGTCGGGCCTGAAGCTGCCTGGGGTATGGCTGCAGGCACACTATATATCGCAGGCAGCATAAGCGAGCCATTGGGGAATATCATCGAGGTCGAATCAGATATTGAAAAATACCGCAAGTTCCGCTCAATAACCGACATTGGCTGCAACGGGCCCGGGAGCGACGTGCTGCTCTCAAACCGATACAGCCCCGATGACAGGACACTTCTGCTCAGCGACGGCATTCTCAGGGGAACAGTGGGGGCACGCTGCAGCAAGCCCGTAACCATCCGCATAGAAGGTAATGCACACAACGGTACGGGTGTGCTTATGCGTGAAGGCACGGTAATAGTCAACGGGAATGCAGGCATGAACACAGGGTCACATCTTAAAGGTGGAACGGTGGCTGTCCTTGGCAATGTAGGAGAGTTCGCCGGCGCCTATATGAAAAGAGGAGTGCTTGCTTTCAAGGACGCAAAAGGCTATGTTGGTGCAGGGATGGCTGGCGGGACCATATATTCCAGAAGCAGAGTAAAAATAAATCCTCCTGTTGCAAAGGTCAGGATGGGGAAGGAAGACACTGCGCTCATGCATAAAATAATGGCAGCCGGCAGGATAGACGCTGCCCTGTACAACAAGTATGAACTTGAGCCTGAAAAGGAAAAGTATATTGAAGTACGCATGCGCGACGGGTCCATAGCCATGAGAAAGGCAGATTAGCGCATTGTTGATGCATGATCATATTTTCTCAGGGCGACCCAGAACATAGAACCTTTGCCCTCGGGATTATCATTCACACCGACAAATCCGTTATGGAGATCTACTATTCTTTTAACTATCGCAAGCCCAAGACCGGAACCTTTTATACCCTTCCTGTCAGCCCTTGTAAAGCGCTCGAATATGCGTGATTTGTTCTCATCAGCTATACCATCGCCATTGTCGATGATATGAACTTTCCAGTAACCTCCTGCATCGACTATCTCTACTTTTATCCTGCTTCCTTCGGGGCTGTACTTGATAGCGTTGGACATAAGGTTCGAGAAGACCTCTTCAATGACCTCATTGACCTGTGAAGGATATCGTCCAGGCATTACAAGCTCCAGCGTGATATTCTTGTCCTTGAGCCCGTGATCCATACTTTCAGCCGCATTCCTTACTATGGCTCCAAGGTCCTTTTTCTTCAGGTCCAGCTGATGAGAGGACTCAAATTTTGCAAGCTTTGCGGCCGAATCGATCATAGATATGAGCTTATCGCTTTGTCGGGCTATGGTCTCAATGATCTTCTTTTTTTCTGCATCTTCTTCTTTAAGGTACAAGATCTCATTGAAACCTTTGATAGCTCCCGCCGGATTCAGGAGGTCATGCCGCATGATGTCGGTAAAAAGGTCCTTGAGCTTATTCGATCTCTCCAGTTCGGACTTTTTTATCTTCTCGGTCGTGAGGCGGTCATAAGTGATAGTAAGCACCAGCATCATGAAAAAAAGAACCACCCAGTACCAATGCTGTGTTATTGCCTCATTCAGGGAGATCCTGCCATAATTCTCGTAAGGACCCAGACGCAGTTCCCTCATGAGATCATGCACAGGAGTATAATCCAGAGGTATGGTCCATCCTGCATAATTACCGGGATGAGCAGCGAGATCATCAGAAGGCATACTGAGCAATGCAATGGTTACCTCTTCAGAGACATTAAGAGGTATCGAACTCACTTTGGAGAATGCCCATTCCGGATAGAGCTCGGTGCTCAGCAAGAAGGGAAAACCTTCCACATGTTGCTGATTGATCACCTTGAACTCAGAAAGATTGACTTTCCCCTGAGCGTCAAGCTGCTCCAGTACGTCAGTCCTGATAACACCTGCATCCACAGTGCCACTCCTGACTGCATAGACTACTGCATCGTGTGTTTTTCCGAATGAGATCTGGCTGAAATCCCTGGTATGATCAATCCCGTTTTGCTCCATGGTCCGCACAGCTATCCAGAATCCACCGAAAGAGTGCTCATCGACCGCCATTAATGACTTGCCCTTAAGGTCACCTATCTGATTGATATCGGTGTTATTGGACCTTGTAATGATCACTCCGCCATACTCCGTATAGGCATTGCCGTCCCATCTGTTCTTCAGTGTGGCGATCCTGTTGATCCCATACGTGGACTCCAGCTCCACATAAACAAAAGGATCTGTCAGGACAAAATCAACTTTATCGTTATTTACGGCATGAAATATCTCATCATAATCCAGAGGTATTATCTCAAAAGTACAATTAGTAACCTCATCTGATAGATAGTCTGCAGTTCCGGCCAGCGTGTTAAGGGAGTGGTCCGGGCCTCTGTGGGAAAGTATCCCGATTACATAGACGTTTTCCTCACATGATGCAATTGGCAGAATAAGCATGCCAAAGAGCACTAAAAGCAAGGAGAACCTGGCAAATAATGGATAAAGCTTCATTACAGTATGCAACTCTTGTGGTGGTAAGAGATTGGTTCCAGTATGTTATTACTAATCTGGTAAAATGGCTATATCCATATATAAATATAATTGTGCATATAAGTCAAATATAAATAAAAATCGGTTTCTGCAAAAAAAACTTCTGCAGGTTTATCCTGCATTATTCAATATTAATGAACTTAAGCAGATTGGTGCCTCCCGGCTGGCCGCTTCCGGCAGGCTGCCCCTGCGTCAGAATGAACATATCACCCGGGCCTGCAGCTCCCGATTTCTTAAGGTGGTCAATGACGGTGTTTTCCCAGTCACCCTTCATTTCGCG
>Ga0209347_1001169_pt1 | contig 47213 bp, 39 predicted proteins | sample AutmiccommuBRH23_FD_187382 | JGI IMG/M metagenome (GOLD analysis project Ga0209347, IMG submission 187382) | Deep subsurface microbial communities from Mt. Terri, Switzerland - Autotrophic microbial communities BRH/23 (SPAdes) (version 2) | ecosystem: Environmental > Aquatic > Deep subsurface >... | reverse complement strand
AAATTCCAAAATGAATGGATTTTCTGGCGCGGGGCAAGGATTTGCGCTAGGCTAAACGTCAAAATCACCCTCGTTCACAGGCGGATGCCCGAATGACCAAGACGCCGACCAAAGTTGCCCCCAAGGTCGCCGCGAAACCTGCCGCGAAGCCCGCGGCCAAACCTGCTGGCGCGCGCGCCTCGGCTTCGGCCAGCGCCAAGGCGGAGATGAAGGTTTCCGAGCCGGTTCCGGCTGAGCTCGACACCGACGCCGCCGAGGCTGGCGCGGTCAAGACCCTGCGCAAGAAGGAGCTGGTGGAGCGCGTGGTTGCCGCCTCGGGTGCCAAGAAGAAGATCGCCAAGGATATCGTCGAAGCCACCCTGCAGGTGCTGGGGGAGGCGCTGGCCGCCGGTGAGCAACTGGTGCTGCCGCCCTTCGGCAACGCGCACAAGACCCGCGAGAAGGACACCCCCTCGGGCGGGTCGACCATGACCGTGCGGCTGCGCCGCGCCGGGGCCAAGAAACCCGGCGCCGAGGGGGAGGAAACCGGCAAAGAGGCTCTTGCAGACCCGGCGGAGTGACGCTATTACCCCCGCCACCGGGTGATTAGCTCAGTGGTAGAGCGCTTCGTTCACATCGAAGATGTCAGGGGTTCAAATCCCTTATCACCCACCATCATTCCTTTATACGCATGATGCAGGCCTGCCCCGAAGGGGCGGGCCTGTTGGCGTTTTGAGGAGACTGGTTGCGGCCATTGCCTGAGCACGGATGTTCCCGTAAAGTTCTTGGCGAACATGCAGGAGAAGGCCCGGATGCCGCCAGCCCGTCCGCAGGATCACCGCGCCGACAACATTCCGCTTGCAGTCGGCGTCATCCTCCTGACCGTCATGGCGCTGTCGCTGGGTGACGCCCTGATCAAGATGACGAGCGGGAGCTTTGCCCTCTGGCAGATCTTCGTCATTCGCTCGCTGATCGCCATCCCGGTCCTTTTCGGCGTTCTGGCCGTGAAAACCCAAGGACGGCTCCGGCGTCCGGATGCGATCTGGTGGGTCACGCTGCGCAGCCTGATGCTGATCGGCATGTGGGTCTGCTACTATCTCTCGCTTCCTGAATTGTCGCTGTCGGCGGCGGCGGCGGCCTATTACACGCTACCGATCTTCATCACCCTGTTTTCGGCCCTTCTCATGAGAGAGCGCATTTCATTCAGGGGCTGGTCTGCTGTCTTCATCGGATTTCTGGGTGTCCTGCTGATCCTTCGTCCGGGTGCGGGGGATTTCAACGCCTATGCGATCCTGCCGCTGATCTCTGCGATGCTCTATGCGGGGGCAATGATCCTGACCCGCAGCAGATGCCGCACTCTGGATCCTATCGTGCTGTCCCTGGCGCTCAACATCGGGTTTGTTGTCGTCGGCGGGTTGGCGGCGGCGGCTATCCTTGTGATGCCACAGACCGCGCGCCAGGGATTTTTGCTTGCGCCTTGGGCGGCGATGGGACCGTCCGAATGGATGTCGATGATCCTGCTGGCAATGGCGATCCTGGTCGGAAGCATTGGCGCGGCCGTCGCCTATCAGAACGGACCGCCCGCGATGATCGGGGCGTTCGACTTCGCCTATGTCGGGTTTGCCGTCATCTGGGGGCTCGTGTTTTTCGCAGACGTGCCGGACCTGACCTCTATGCTGGGGATGGCGCTTATCGTCGGGGCCGGCTTCCTGTCGCTGCGGCAATGAGCGCCCGGCTCTGCAAGGGGTGCCCACTCCGCCTCTTGCCCGCCGCGCCTCGCGCCGCTAGAGAGGGCGGGCCTGCGGCGCAAGGGTGATTAGCTCAGTTGGTAGAGCGCCTCGTTTACACCGAGGATGTCGGGAGTTCGAGTCTCTCATCACCCACCATTCCCCAGCCTTCAGCGTCCCACCCCGCGCGCGATGATCGTGGCCAGTTCGGCAATCGCGGCGGATTGCGCGGCGGCGATGTCCTGCGGATCGGTCCCTGCCATCGGCACCGCGATGGCGAAGGGGGCGGAGGCGGGGCCAGCATTCACCGCTTCGGCGCGGACGTAATATTGCCCCTCCAGCCGGAAGATGTTGTCGGCACCCGCGAGGCTCTGTTGTACGCGCACCTCGATCTCGGCATCGGGCAGGCCGGCCAGCGGCCAGGGTTCGGCGGCGACGGTGGCGGAGAGCGCGGCGTCGAGTTGCCGGGCGAGCGCCAGCGTCAGGCTGCGCTCGGGCAGGTCGGCCCAGAGCGCGCGGCGGGCGTTCTTCACCGCGCCGCCATCCTCTTGCAGGGCGATCTCGGAGGCCGCGGCGTATTCGGGCAGCGACACGTCGCGCAGCATGATCGTGCGCGCGGCGGTGGTCAGCCGCATCTGCGAGGCTGGCGGGTCGATCAGGTAGCGCGGGGCGTTGCCGCAGGCGGCAAGCGCCAGCGTCAGGCCGAGGGTCATCAGCATCAGCGGTTTGGCCATCATGTGTCAGCGTCCCAGAATGAGCGAATTCGGATTGCGTTCGATCGTCCGCGCCAGCGCGGTGACGGCGTCGGCTGCCGCCTGGATATCGCGCAGCACCGACATCAGTTCCGTGTTGAAGCGCGAGCGTTCGTCATAGCCGGCGATCACCCCGTCGGCGCTGACCACCAGCCCCGACATCCGTTCCGACAGGTCTGGCAGCGATTGCGCCGCCTCGTTGATCGAATTGGCCGCGGCCTCGGCGGCGCTGATCGCAGAGTTGGCGCGTTCGATGGCGCCGCCGGCGCGGATCTGCGCCAGGAACACTGTCATCTCTTCCAGCGCAGCGGAGAAGGTGGCGGGCAGGGCGCGCGCCTCTTCGGTGCCGATCAGCGCGTCGGCGCTGTTCACCAGCCGGTCGGCCGAGGCCAGCAGCTCCTCCATCGCCAGCCCATCGACCTTCTCGGCGATGGAGCGGACTTCGGCGGTGATGGCGGGGAAATCTTCCGACGCGGTCTCAAAGCTGGTCAGCGCCCGGTCGGCGCGGCCGATGGCGGCGATCAGGTTCTCGACCGCCTGGCCTTCCTCGATCTTGTCCAGGATCTGCCGCGCGCTGGCGGCAATCGCCCGCAACTCTGCCGGGATTGCGGCGACATCTTCAGACGTCACCAGCGCGCGGGTGTCATCGAGCAGCGACACCGCCGCCTCGGGCACCCGGCGGGTGGCGGGGTCGGCGGCCAGTGCGCGGAAGCTGTCCAGCGCGTCGATGGCCGATTGCATCAGCTCCTCGACCGGCAGCGCGTTGATCCGCTCGAACACGCCCTGCGAGGTGGCGGCGAAATCCGACAGCGCGGCTTCGGAGGTCGGCAATTCGGGATAGGGTTCGGCATCCAGACGGATCTCGGCAGGGGCGGCATCGGGAAGCTCCACCAGATCGACCAGCAGCCCGCCGGTCAGGATGCTGGCGGTGGTCAGCCGGGCGCGCAGGCCATTGTTCGCCACGAAGGTTCCCAGAAGGTCGATGGCCTGCTCGGCCGTCGCCTCGTCGCCAAGGCCAAGCTTGCCGATCTGCAGCTCCAGATTGGCGCGCAGACGCACGCGGCGGGCCGCGCCCGTCCCCTCGACATAGGCGCCAAGGTCGGTGACCTCGCCGACCTTCAGCCCGCGAAAGCGCACCTCGGCGCCCACGGTCAGGCCCGAAACCGAGCCTTCGAACACCACCGACACTGGCAGCGTGGCATCGTTGGCCGAGGTGAAGACACTGTCGCGCGCGGTGTTCTCGTCGGGATAGACCTCGAAGCTGTCACCCGGGTCGACCGGGTCGCCGCCCGAGACCACGGTGTCGAAGCTGATGCCGCCCTCGATCAGCGAGGCGAGGCTCTTCACGTCCAGCTCCACCCCCGAGGCGCCGATGGACACATCGAAGCCCGAGGCATCCCAGAACCGCGAGGCAGAGGTGAGCCGCTCGGTATAGGGTGCCTCGATGAAGGCGTCGATCAGCACCGACTCGCCATCCTCGTCCAGCCGCGGCGCGCCGACGGCGCCGACCTCGATGCCGCGGTAGAGGATCGGCGCGCCGGCCGAGATCTGGTTGCCGTCGCGCAGTTTCAGCGCCACGACCATCCCGGTCTGATCCGGCCCGCCCAGCATCGGCGGCACCTCGAGCCCGGTGAAGCGGGTGCGGGCGCCACTGGAGTCGGAATCCCACCGCCCGGCGATGAAAGCGCCCGAGAGCACGGTATCGAGGCCGGTGACCCCGCGGACGCTGACCTCGGGGCGCACCACCCAGAACTCGGCGCTTTGGTCGATGAAGGGCGCCACGTCCTTGGAGACGCGCACGTTCACCAGAACCTCGGACAGGCCGGCACCGAAATTCACCTGCTCGACCACGCCGATGGTCACGTCGCGGAACTTGAGCGGTGTCTGCCCCGCCTCGATGCCAGAGGCGTTCTGGAAGCTGATGGTGATCAGCTCGCCGCGCCCGGCATAGCTTTGCCAGGCGACGCCAAGCGCGACAGCCAGCGCCACCAGCGGCACAAGCCACACGGGCGACAGCTGATGCCACCAGCGCTTGCGCGCGGGGGTCACCTGCATCTGCGGGACGTCGCCTTGGGGCGAGGGGGGCTCAAGGTCGGTCACTTTGGATATTGCCTCATTCGTCCCAGATCTGCCTGGGGTCAAAGCTTTGCGCCGACAGCATGGTGAAGGCAACCGACAGCGCGAAACTGATGGCCGCAATCCCCGGATTGATGGTCGCCACCGCATCGAAGCGCACCAGCGAGGCGAGGATCGCCACCACGAACACGTCGATCATCGACCAGCGGCCGATGAACTCCACCACCGCATGCAGCCGGTGCTGCGCATGTTCATCGAGAAAGCGGTGCTTGCGGATCGACAGGGCAAGGAAGGCGATGGCCAGGAACTTGCCGACCGGGATCAGGATGCTGGCGAAGAAGATCACGAAGGCGACGAAGTAGTCGCCATGGCTCAGCAGCTCCACCACGCCGCCGAGGATCGTGCCCTCGCCGGAATAGGTGAGCGTGCGGGTGATCAGCATCGGGTAGATATTGGCGGGGATGTAGACGACGAGCCCCGCGAACCACCAGGCCCAGACACGCTGCAGCGCGCGCGGATCGCGGCTGGCCAGCGGCGCGCCGCAACGGGAGCACAGGTCGGTGCCGGGCGCGAAGACGCGGCCGCAGCGGGTGCAGCCGATCAGCCCGGCAGAGCGTGCGGTGGGCGTGGGGGCTGTGGTCATATGCTTGCCGCGGCATCGGCGGCGTCGCGCCGCGCCGCCTCGCGCCGCTCTATCGCCTGCCAGACCGATTCGGCATCCATCACGTCATCATGCAGCACCGTCACCACCACCAGCCCGCAAAACGCCCAGAAGGCCGGGCCGGGGGTGACGGTGGCGATGCCGGCAACCTTGACCAGTGCCACGGCGACGCCGATCAGGAAGATCTCGGCCATGGCCCAAGGCTTCAGCGCATCGGCCAGCCGGAAGGCCTGCCCGGCGCGGGGCAGGGCGGGGCCGCCGCGCATCATCGGCGCCAGCGTGTAGACGATCAGCGACAACCGCAGCGCCGGGATCACCACGATCAGCGCGCCCACGGCCACCGACAGCGGCAGCATCATCCCGTCCGAAAAGGCCAGCACCGCATCCAGCACCGAGGCGCGGCTGTGCATCCCCGAGGCGGAGAGGTCGAGGAACGGCATGAAGATCGCGGCGCCCATCAGGATCAGGGCAGTGACCGCCAGCGCGATGACCCGGCTGAAGGCGCGGGCACGCGGCGCGATCAGCACCGCGCCGCAGCGGGTGCAGATGGCGCGCTCGCGCGGCGCGACCGGCGCGATCCGGTAGAGCGCGTCGCAATGCGGACAGGCGCGCAAACGCTCCAGCGCCGCCGGGCCGGGCCCGGATGCTGGTGGACCGTCTTGCTGATGCACATCTGCCGACACAAGGCCCACCTTTGACTGAAACCTGTTGCGCCATCTCAACTTAGAGCCAATCTGCGCCGGGTCCAGTGCCGATGCCGGTCCTCGCGTTACGGCACCTCCCGGTCTTTGCGCAGCGCTGTGCCTGTTGCGGCGGCGCGTCACGCATTCTTGACCCGGGTTTTGGTTGCCCCATGCCCACAGGGATGCACTTGCAGAAGGGCCTGCAGCATCGTGACTTGCACGAAGATCCATTTTTCCGCCTACTCCCGCCAACATCACCGCCCGCCATCACTTGGCCGCCGCCGACAGAATTCCCGCCCTCCCGCGTATGAAGACGGGACCAGCCAGACCGGAGACGACGATGCCCCTTTGGAAACAGGCCCTGATGACAGGTGTCGTCGTCGCGGCGGCCTTCGTGCTGTGGGCGCTGTTCGTGCCGGCGGCGCGGCCCTTGCTGACCGGGCTGGGGGTGCTGGAGCCGATGCAGCGGATCGGGTTGATCGCCGCGCCGGACCCCGAGGCCGAGGCGGGCGCCCCGCGCGCCACCCCTGCGACGACGGTGGTGGCCGTGGTGCCGGAACTGCGCGAGATCGAGGATGTGGTCACCGCCATCGGCACGGCGCGCGGCGTGCGCTCTGCCGTGCTCGCGGCCGAGGTGCCAGGGCGGCTGGCCTCGCTGAACGTCGCCTCGGGTGATTTCGTCGATCAGGGCACGGTTCTTGCGGAACTGGACAGCGAGGCGGCGCGAATCGCGCTCGACCGCTCGCAACTGCTGCTGAGCGATGCGCGGACCGATTTCGCGCGGCTGACCCAGTTGCGGCAGAGCGGGTCCGGCACCGAGCTGCAGGTGCAGGAGGCGGAGCTTGCCCTGCGCAGCGCCGAGCTGGAACTGCGGCAGGCGGAGTTCGACCTGCAACGCCACACGCTGACCGCGCCAATCTCGGGATGGGTCGGGATCATCGAGGCAGAGATCGGCGACCTGATCCCCTCGGGCACCGAGATTACCCGCATCGAGGACCGCTCCAGCCTGCTGGTCGAGTTCCGGGTGCCGGAACGGGTGGTCAGCCGGCTTGCCCCCGGCGACGCGGTCTTTGCCGCGCCGCTGGCCGATCCCGGTGCGCGGCTGGAGGGGCGGATCACCGCGCTTGACAACCGGGTGGACCAGACCAGCCGCAGCCTGCGGGTGCAGGCGGCGATCGAGAATACCGGTGACCGGCTCCGTGCGGGCATGGCGATCGGCATCGAGCTGGCCTTTACCGGCGATGCGCATCCGGCGGTGGACCCGCTGGCGATCCAATGGGGTGCGGATGGCGCCTTTGTCTGGTTGGTGCGCGAGGGCAAGGCCCTGCGGCTCGACATTCGCATCTTGCAGCGCAGCGCCGAGGCGGTGCTGATCGAAGCGGCGCTGGAGCCGGGCGATCTGGTGGTGACGGAAGGCGTGCAGGTGCTTCGGCCCGGTGCTGACGTCGCGCTGGCGCAGGAGCCCGAGACATGAGCGGCGAGAGCGCCCAGACCGGGAGCGCCCAGGCTGACGCCGATGACGCCCTGGAAGCCGCAGCCGTTGCCCGCTCGGGCACCGCGCTGCTGGTGCGCCGCCCGATCCTGGCCTTCGTGCTCAACGCGCTGATCGTGCTGGCCGGTCTTGGCGCGCTGATGGGCGCTGAGGTGCGCGAGCTGCCGGACGTGGACCGCCCGGTGGTCAGCATCAGCACCAATTTCGATGGCGCGGCCCCCGAAACCATCGACCGCGAGATCACCGCGGCTGTCGAGGGCGCGGCGGGGCGGGTGGCGGGGGTGAAGACCATCTCCTCCTCCTCGCGCTTCGGGTCGAGCCGAGTGACGGTGGAATTCCGCGACGATGTCGATCTTGACGTGGCCGCGACCGACCTGCGCGACGCGGTCGCCCGCATCCGTAACAGCCTCCCGGACGATGCCGACGATCCGCGCGTGGTCAAGGCCGATGCCAATGCCGAGGCGGTGATGCGCATCGCCGTAACCTCGGCCACCCGGTCGCCGCAGGAGCTGACCGAACTGGTCGAGGATCTGGTCGAGGACCGGGTGCTGTCGGCGCCCGGCGTGGCCGACCTGCAGATCTATGGCGACCGCGACCAGGTGTTCCGCGTCGACATCGACATGGCGCAGCTGGCCAGCCGCGGCCTGACGCTTGCCGATGTGCGCGAGACTCTGGCAAATGTCGCATTCGACGCGCCGGCGGGCTCGCTCAGTTCGCAGCGGCAAAGCCTGCTGGTGCGGGCGACGGCCGCGGTCAGCACCGGGGCCGAGTTCGAGGCGCTGGACCTGACCCCCGATGTAAGGCTGGGAGAGGTGGCACAGGTGACGCTCGGCCCCGATCCGGGGGAAACCACGCTGCGCGCCAATGGCCAGACCGGGATCGGCCTTGGCATCTTGCGGCAGGCGCAGAGCAACACGCTGGATATCTCGGCCGCGGTCACCGAGGTGGTCGAGGACGTGAAGGCGATCCTGCCGCCCGATGTGGACATCTTCATCACCTCGGATACCGCCACCTTCATCAATGGCGCGATCCACGAGGTCGAGATTGCGCTTGGCCTGTCGGTGCTGATCGTGACCGCGATCATCTTCGTGTTCCTGCGCGATGTGCGGGCGACGCTGATCCCGGTGATCGCCATGCCGGTGTCCTTGATCGGAACGCTGGCGGCATTGTGGCTGGTAGGGTTCTCGATCAACATCCTGACGCTGCTGGCGCTGGTGCTGGCGACGGGGATGGTGGTCGACGATGCCATCGTGGTGCTGGAAAACATCGTGCGCCGCCGCAGCCAGGGCATGGGCGCGCGGGCGGCGGCGGTTCTGGGCACGCAGCAGGTGTTCTTCGCGGTGATCGCCACCACGACCACGCTGGCGGCGGTGTTCATCCCGCTGTCGTTCCTGCCGGGCCAGACAGGTGGCCTGTTCCGCGAGTTCGGCTTCACCCTCGCCATCGCCGTGCTGCTGTCCTCCGTCACCGCGCTGACGCTGTGCCCGGTGCTGGCAAGCCGGCTGCTGAAGGCGCAACCGGCCGAAGGCGCGGCACCCAAGGGCATGCTCGGCTGGGTCGGGGCCAAGCTCTCGGGTCTTTACGCCCGCTCGCTGCACTGGGCGCTCGGCGCGCCGATGGTGGTGCTGGCCATCGCCGGGGTGTTCGCGCTGACCGCCGCGATGCTGTTCACCACGCTGCGGCAGGAGCTGACCCCGCCGGAAGACCGGGCGCTGGCGCTGCTGAGCATCACCGCGCCGCAGGGCGTGGCGCTGGACTATACCGACGGCAAGGTGCGGCAGATCGAGGATCTGCTGGCGCCGCTGCGCGCCTCGGGCGAGGTGGTCAATATCTTTGCCAATGTCGGCATGGGCGGGCGCGACAACCGCGGCTTCATGGTGCTGAGCCTGGCCGATTGGGCCGAGCGCAGCCGCAGCCAGCAAGAGATCGTCGCCGAGATCCAGAGCCGGGTGAAGGGGGTCGTCGGGGTGCGGGTCTTCGCGATCCAGCCCAACTCGCTGGGGATTCGCGGCGCGGGGCAGGGCCTGTCCTTCGCGGTGGTCGGCGACAGCTATGAGCAGCTGGCGGAGGCCGCCAACGCGCTGGTGGCGCGGATGGAGGAGACGCCGGCCTTCGGGCAGGTGCGTATCGACTATGACACCACCCAGCCGCAGCTGTTCATCGAGGTCGACCGGGCGCGGGCCTCTGACCTTGGCGTCGATATCGATGGCCTCGGCGAGGCGCTGCAGGCGGTGCTGGACGGGCGCACCGTGGCGACCGTGTTCCTTGATGACAAAAGCTATGACGTGAAGATGGTCTCGACCACCAACCCGGTGAACGACCCCGGCGATCTGGAGCGGATCTTCGTGAAGTCCGGCAGCGGTAGCGCGGCGGGCGGGCAGATGATCCCGATCTCGACCTTCGTGACGCTGGAAGAGCGCGCGGTGGCGCCCGAGCTGGGGCGCGAGGGGCAGATGCGGTCGGTGCCGATCAGCGCGGGCCTGACCGATGAGCTGGGGCTGGGGGATGCCTGGGCGCAGGTGCAGATCCTCGCCGCCGAGGTGCTGCCCGAGAATGCGCGGCTGATCCCGCTGGCCGAGGCGGCGACGCTGGGAGAAACCTCGGGTGGGCTGCTGATTACCTTCGGCATGGCGCTGCTGATCGTGCTTCTGGTGCTCGCGGCGCAGTTCGAAAGCTTTGTCTCGGCCTTCATCGTGATGGCGACGGTGCCGCTTGGCCTTGCCTGCGCGGTGGTGGCGATGGCGGTGACGGGGGGCAGCCTCAATGTCTACAGCCAGATCGGGCTGGTGCTGCTGGTCGGGATCATGGCCAAGAACGGCATCCTGATCGTCGAATTCGCCAACCAGCTGCGCGATGAGGGGCATTCCGTCCGCGAGGCCATCGAGGAAGCCTCGACCGTGCGCCTGCGCCCGGTGATGATGACGATGGTGGCGACGGTTCTGGGCGGCCTGCCGCTGGTCTTCGCCTTTGGCGCGGGGGCCGAGGCGCGCGAGGTTCTGGGCTGGATCATCGTCGGCGGGCTGGGGCTGGCGACGGTCGCGACGCTCTACCTCACGCCGGTGGCCTATCTGCTGCTTGCGGGCCTGTCGAAGCCCAAGGCGGCCGAGGAGGCGCGACTGCACAAGGAGCTGGCCGAGGCGGCCCGGGTGGGCCGGTTGCCTGCGGAATAGGCAGCCGACCCGCGCGCCAGCGCCAGAATCGCGCCAGAGGTGGGCGGAGGCTTGGGCCGCGCGTCTGATCCAGGGAGGGGGCCTGCGCGGCGCGAGAGCCGCCCCTTCGCGGTTCATCGCCGCCCCGGCAGGCACGAATCCGCGCGCAGCCCTTATTTTGTGCCCTCCGCAGACCGAATCGCGGCTGTGCTGCAGAGCAGAATGTGCTATAGCTAGAGCTACCCGCAGCAGGAGTACTTCCCATGACACTTAAACTCATCGTCACTGCCTTCGCAATTTCCGCCGGTTTCAGCGGCGTTGCCTTTGCGCAGGACGGGCAGCCGACCACCACGCCCCCGACCGTTCCGGCCCCGCCCGCACTGCCGGCGGCCCTCGGCGCGACCGTTCCGGCGACCAACCTGTTGATCGTCGGCGGCGTCATCGCGGCCACTGCCGGGGTCATCGCGGCCGGCGCCGATTCGACCGACGGCACCACCTCGACCACCAGCACCAACTGAAGCTGACACCGTCCTGGTCGTGGCCCCAGAGCGCGGGCTGTCAGCCACTGATCACGAACGCGAATGACCGGCCCCCAGCGGCCGGTCATTTGATTCGCCGGGGAACGTGCCTTACGATAACGCCCGGCAAGTCATGAAACCGACATATCGGCGGGCTATCGCAAAAGGCCCCAGGGACCGGAGCCTATGGCCGAGATCGCATTCCAATCCGTCACGAGGCGTTTCGCCACGACGACCGCGGTGGCGGGTGTCAGCTTCACCGTGCCGGCGGGGGCGTTCTTCGCGCTGGTCGGTCCGTCGGGCTGTGGAAAGACCACGGTGCTGCGGCTGATCGCGGGGCTGGAGCGGCCCGATGCCGGAACCATCGCGCTTGGCGGGCGGGTTGTCGCCGGGGCGGGGCGTTTTGTCGAACCGGCGCAGCGCGATCTGGGGATGGTGTTCCAGTCCTATGCGCTTTGGCCGCACATGACCGTCGCCGGCAACATCGCCTTCGGCCTCGGGCTGCGGGGCCTGTCCAAGGCCGAGCAACGGGCGCGCACCGCCGAGGCGCTGGCGCTGGTCGGGCTGGAGGGTCACGCGGATCGCCGCCCGCATGAGTTGTCGGGCGGACAGCGGCAGCGGGTGGCACTGGCGCGCAGCCTTGCGATGCGGCCCGCGCTGATCCTGCTCGATGAGCCACTGGCCAATCTCGACGCCCATCTGCGCCAGGCGATGCTGGCCGAGTTCCGCCGCATCCACCGGCAGGCGCGCACCACCTTCGTCTTCGTCACCCATGACCAGAACGAGGCGATGGCGCTGGCCGATCTGGTCGCGGTGATGGACAGGGGCCGGATGCAGCAGATCGCCCCGCCGCAGGACCTGTTCGCCCGCCCCGCCTCGGCGATGGTGGCGCGCTTCGTGGGGCAGGGCCGGACGGTGCCGGTGGAGGTGCTGGGGGCAGAGGGCGAGCGGTTGCGCGTGCGGCTGATGGGCCGCGATCTGGTGCTGCCCGGGGCTGCGCCCGTCGGGCCGGGGTGGCTGTGCCTGCGCGCCCGCGATCTGACGCTGGACGCGGTGCCTGGCCAGCCGCGGCTGGCGGGACGGGTGGCCGATCTGCGCTTCGAGGGCGGGGATTACATGCTGTCGGTGGACCTTGAGGGCGCGGGCGCGGACCTGATCGAGGTGCGCAGCGCCGCGCCGGTTGAGCCCGGCACCGAGGTCGCACTCGGCCTGACCGGCGGCTGGGTGCTGCCGCGCGAGGCGCTGGCGCCGATGGCCCTGCAACCCAGCTTCGAGGTCGCGTGATGGACTTCCACCTGCGCGCGATCTCCGGCTTCGGCGTCAAGGGCCCGGCCTGTTTCCTGCTGGAGGCAGGCAGTGCCCGGCTGATCCTTGATCTGGGCGAAGGCCCCGATGCCGGGATGCGCCCTGACCTCTCGGGCGTCGGTGCGGTCGATGCGATCCTGATCAGCCACGGCCATCCCGACCATATCGGCGCGCTGGATCTGGCCGCAGAACTGGGCGATCCGCCGATCCATGCCACAGCGCCGGTGCGGGCGCTGACCGATGACCCGCGGCTGAGCCATGCGCAGGACCTGCCGATCCGCGGCACCGTGCAAGTCGCGGGGCTGACGGTGGAAACCGGCCCCTGCGGCCATGCCCCCGGCGCGGTCTGGATGCGGATCGGCGGCGCGGCCGGGCTGCTTTACACCGGTGACATGAGCGCCGAGAGCATGCTCTACCCCTGCGAGCCGCCCCCTTCCGCCACGGCGCTGGTCTTCGATGCCTCCTATGGCGCTGCCGATCAGCCCCTCGCGGATCAGGTCGCGGACCTCACGGCCCTCGCTGCCGCCCGCCCGCTGCTGCTGCCGGCGCCTGCGGGCGGGCGGGGCCTTGAGATGGCGATCGCCTTTGCTGGCGCTGGCCTGCCGGTCGCGCTCTGCCCGGCGCATCGGCATGTCGCAACCGCGCTGCTGGACCACCCCGCCGCGCTGGTGCCGGGCGGGGCGGAGGCGCTGGCGGGACTGCTGGCCGGCACTGCGGCGCTGAGCGCGGACAGCCCGGCGCAGGGCGTGATGATCGCCGCCAAGCCCAATGGCGATGCCGGGCTGGCGGCAGAGCTGATCGCGCGGTTTGCGAAATTTGGTGAGGCGGAAATCGTCTTCACCGGCCATCTGGCGACCGGCAAGCCCGCGGCGGAGCTGGTCGCCGAAGGCAAGGCGCACTTCTTGCGCTGGAACGTGCATCCCCGACGCAGCGCCATCGCCGCGCTGGCTGCCTCTGTGCAGCCCCGCCTGGCAATGGCCGCCTTCACCGAAGCCCAGGGCGTCGCCGATCTGGCCGCCGCCTTGCCCGCCCTGCCGCTGGCCCGCGCAGCGGAGATGCGCTGGTGATCCCGCTGTTCGAGCAGTCCTTCGTGTTCCTGCGCCATGGCGAGACGGCGCATAACCGCGCGGGCATCATCGCCGGCGCCACCGATGTGCCGCTGAACGCCGAGGGGCTCGCGCAGGCAGAAGCTGCGGCGGACCTGCTGGCCGTGGTGCAGATCGCCGCCATCTGGTCTTCGCCGCAGATCCGTGCGCGCGTGACCGCCGAAACGGTGGCGGCTCGCCTCGGCCTGCCGGTGCGCGTGCTGCCGGGCCTCGCGGAACGCAGCTGGGGCGCGTGGGAGGATCAATCCTACTCCGTGCTGGTGCGCGAGATGGTCCCTCCCGGGGGCGGCGAGGGGCCCGGTGCGTTCCAGACCCGCGTCACCGCCGCGCTGGCGCAGGTGGCGCCGCCCTTTCCGGTGCTGATCGTCGGCCATTCCGGCACCGCCCGGGTTCTGGGCGCGCTGCTCTGCCCCGGGATCGAACTCCCGCGCTTTGCCAACGCCGTGCCGGTGCTGTTTCAGCGCGAGGAGGAGGAGGGCGGGGCCCCCGACTGGTCCTTGCGGGTTCTGGGCGCGGCGGATCTTGCCGACCCGCTGCTGCCGGGCGCGCTGTCGCAAAGGTGACGCAAAGATGCGTCTTTTCCCCGCCGACTGTCACGGGACTGTCAAGCGAGGGGGCTACCAAGCGGCCAGACATCCTTGATGAAAAGGCCAAGATATGACCCTCCGCACCTCTCTCGCCCTCGCGCTGCTGGCTGGCACCGCCCTGACCGGCCCCGCTTTCGCGCAGGCCACCGGCACCATCACCGTCTATACCTCGCAGCCCAATGACCAGATGGCGCTGGTGGTCGAGGCCTTCAACAAGGACCACCCCGAGATCACCGTCGAGGTGTTCCGCACCGGCACGACAGAGCTGATGAGCAAGCTTCAGGCGGAATTCACCGCCGGGTCGACCCCCGCCGACGTGATGCTGATCGCCGATGCCGTGGCGATGACCCAGCTCAAGAACGATGACCGGCTGCTGGCCTATACCGATGCGCCCGTCGAGGGTGTGCCCGCCGCGGTCATCGACCCGGACATGACCTTCTTCGGCACCAAGCTGATCACCACCGGCATCGTCTTCAACACCACCATGGTCGATCAGGCCCCGACCTCCTGGGCCGACCTGACCGCGCCCGAGGCTGCCGCCTCGCTGATCATGCCAAGCCCGCTCTATTCCGGCGCGGCGGTGATCCATGTCGGCACCATGGTGCAGCAGCCGGAATTCGGCTGGGACTATTATGAGACGCTGGCCGAGAATGGCGCGGTGGCGGGCCAGGGCAATGGCACCGTGATCGAGGCGGTGGCGCGCGGCGAGAAGGCTTACGGCATCATCATCGAATACATGGCGATGAACGCCAAGGCCAAGGGCTCCCCGGTGGAGTTCGTGTTCCCTGAGGAGGGCGTGTCCTCGATCACCCAGCCGGTGGCGATCCTGAAGGACAGCGACAACCCCGAGGCGGCGAAGGTCTTCGTCGACTGGCAACTGTCGAAGGCTGCGCAGGAGCAGTCGGTGGCGCAGGGTTATTTCCCGATCCTCGCTGGTGTGGCGCAACCCGCAGGCTACCCGCCGGTCGAAGCGCTGAAGATCCTGCCCGCCGATGCCAGCGTGATGCTGACCGAGGATCAGGCGACCAAGCAGGCCTTCGCGGACCTCTTCGGTGGCTGACACGGGGCTACCGGCCGGGCGCCTTGCCCGGCCCCTCCTGACCGGTCGGGGCGGCGAGCATCTGCTCGTCGCCCTGCTGGCGCTTTACGTGCTGGCCCTCGGGCTCTGGCCGCTGCTGCGCCTGTTTGCCGAGGCGTTCGGGGCGAATGACGCGGGGGAGAGCTTCGGGCTGATCCGCGACGGCCTGTCCTCCCGCGCCACCCACCGCGCGCTTGGCAATACCGTCTATGCCTCGGCCGGGTCGGTCGTGGTCTCGGCGGTGCTTGGCGTGGCGCTGGCCTTGGCGGTGGGGATGCTGCGGCTGCGGGGCCGGGTGGCGATGACCTTCCTGATCCTGGCGCCCTTGCTGATCCCCTCGCAGATCATGGCGCTGGCCTGGATCGAGCTGATGGGCTCCTCCTCGCCGATCCTCGGGCCCCTCGGCCTTGCCCCCGCGCCGGGACAGACCAACCCGATGTATTCGGCCGGCGGCATCATCGCGCTGATGGGGATCGAGCATATGCCGCTGGTCTTCCTCGCCGTGCGTGCGGCGCTGGCGGCCTTGCCCGAGGATCTGGTGGAGGCGGCGCGGATCGCCGGGGCCGGGCGCGGGCGCATCCTGGCCCGCGTGGTGCTGCCGCTGGTGGCGCCCGCTGCCGCCTCGGGTGCGATCCTGGCCTTTGCGGCGGCGGTGGGAAATTTCGGGGTGCCGGCGCTGCTGGGGATCCCGGGGCGGTTCTCGATGCTGACGACGCTGATCTATCAGCGGCTGAACGGCTTTGGTCCGGCGGTGATCGGGCAGGTGGCGGTGCTGGCGCTGCTGCTGGTGGCGCTGGCGGGCGCGGCGCTTGGGCTACGGGCGCTGATGGTGCGCCGCGCGGTGCCGGTGGACCGGGGCGGGCGCGCGTTGCAACCGCTGGAGCTGGGACGCTGGCAGCTGCCGGTGGAGGCGGGGCTTTGGGCGCTGCTGCTGGTGATGGCGGTGCTGCCGATGCTGGCGCTGCTGGGAACGGCACTGTCGCCCGCGCTCGGCGTGCCGCTGACGCTGGAGACGCTGACCTTTGCCAATTTCACCGATACGCTGCTGAACAACGCCGCCATCCGCCGCGCCTTTGCCAATTCGGCCTGGCTGTCGCTGGCGGCGGCGGTTGTGTCTGCGGCGGTGGCGCTCGGCATCGGCTACATGGCGGCGCAGCGGCGGCATATGCTCGCGCGCAGGCTGCTGTGGCTGACTGACGCGCCCTTCGTGGTGCCGGGCACGGTGCTGGCGCTGGCCTATATCCTGGTGTTCTTGCCGCCGCTGCCTGTCGTGGGCGTCTCGATCTACGGCACCTCCACCATCCTGCTGCTGGCCTATCTCGCACGGTTCCTGCCGCTGGTGCTTGGCCCCGCCACGGTGGCGATGGCGGGCACGGAACCGGCGCTGGACGAGGCGGCGCGGATCGTCGGCGCTGGCCTGTTGACCCGCATTGGCCGCATCACCGCGCCGATGGCCGCGCCCTCGCTGGTGGCCGGCGCGGTGCTGGTGTTCCTGACCGCGTTCAACGAGCTGACCCTGTCGGCGCTGCTGTGGTCGAGCGGGGTGGAGACGGTGGGGGTGATGGTGTTCTCGCTGCAATACGAGGGGAATTCCACCGGCGCGGCGGCGCTGTCGGCCGCCTCGGTCGGCTTCGTGCTGGCTCTGGCGCTGGCGCTGGACCGGCTGGCGGGGCGGCTGCCGCCGGGCACGCTGCCCTGGCGGAGCTAGGCGTAGCTTTCGACGGCCGCACGGGCGGCGGCGAAGCGGGCGCGGCGGGCGGGCAGCAGGGCCGCGGCGTCCGGGCGGGGAGTGACCGTCCGGCCTGACCGCCGCGGGGTGATCTGCGCCCCTGCCGCCTCTGCGGCGAGCGCGGCGATGCCAACGGCCGTCAGTTCCGGCTCGTCCGACACGATCACGTCGCGGGTCAGCACATCGGCGAGAAACTGGCAGAAATAGCCATTCGCGCTCATCCCGCCATCAATGGAGACGGGCGCGCCCACCGGCTGCGCGCGGTCCATCGCCGCGATCACCTCGGCACTGCGCAGGGCGACGCCTTCCAGCAGGGCCTGCATCATGTCGGCGCTTGATGTATCCAGCGACAGCCCCAGCCAGGCTCCGCGCGCGGTGCGGTTCCAGTGCGGGCAGGCAAGACCGCTGAGCGCCGGCACGAAGGCCAGGCTGCGGTCGATGGCAGGGGGCGCAGCGAAATCCGCAATTTCCTGAAACTCGGAAAACAGCCCCAGCCCCCGCGCCCAGTTCACTGCGGAGGAGGCACAATAGACCCCGCCCTCCAGCGCATGGACCGGCGCGGCGCCGGGCTTTTGCCAGGCGACCGTCGGCAGCGGGCCGCTCCCGGGCCGCAGCAGCGCGCCCGTGACCGCCAGCGCGAAGGCACCGGTGCCGAAAGTGATCTTGGCATCCCCCGGCGCGCGGCAGCCATGGCCGTAGAGCGCGGCCTGCTGGTCCACAAGGCTTGCGGTCAGCGGCAGGCCGCCCGGCAGGGTGCCGAAATCGCCAAGGCTCGGCACGATCTGCGGCAGGCATTCCATCGGCACGCCGAACAGGGCGCAGAGATCCGCATCCCACTCCCCCCGCTCGAGGTTCATCAGCGAGGTGCGCGAGGCGGTGGTGATGTCGGTCACGCAGCGCCCGGTCAGCCGTTCCAGAAAGAACGCATCCGTGGTTCCCAGCCGCAGCCGCCCCGCCGCCGCCAGCGCCCGCGCCTCGGGCAGTTCGCGCAGCAGCCAGCCGAGCTTGGAGGCGGAGAAGTAGGGGTCGAGCGGCAGCCCCGCGGCGGCCAGCGTCAGCGCCTCGGTCCCCTCCGCCCGCAGACGGGCGCAGGTGCCTTCGGTGCGCGCGTCCTGCCAGACGATCACCGGGCTGACGGGGCGGCCGGTGCCCGCCTCCCAGGCAAGGCAGCTTTCGCCCTGATTGGCGAGGCCGGCGGCCAGCGGCGCCTCGGCCCCCGCGGCGGCGATGCAGGCAGAGAGATTGGCGATCAGCTCCTCGGGGTCATGCTCCACCCAGCCGGGGCGCGGGTAGATCTGCCGGTGGGCGCGCGCCAGCAGGGTCCGTGCAACCCCGCCCGCGTCGACGATCAGCGCGCGGGTGCTGGTCGTGCCCTGGTCGAGCGCGAGGATCACCGCGTCCGTTCCTCGATGCGCACCGTTAGCGTGCCGGTCTCGCCCACCGGCAGTGCGGCGATCGGCACGGTCAGCCGGCGCTCGGGACGGGTGTCGATCTGGCCAGACCACAGCTCGGCCCCGTCGCGGGTCACCACCAGCCGGCCCTTGACCGGCTGCGTCACCCGCAACTGCAGCAAGTCGCCCGCGCCGGCACCGCAGCCTCGCGCCACAAGCCGCTGCGGCAGAACGTATTTCAGCGCCGCGCCTTCGGCCACGACCCTCAGGCCGCCACCGGGAGGGGGCAGGGCGCCGCGCAGGCTGGCGGTGATGGCACGCCCCGCGCGCTGGCCCTCGCACCAGCTCCAGCCGGCCGTTTCCACCGGGCGCAGCAGGTTGCCAGCGGCGAAATAGGCAGGGTCGGAGCAGCGGCCAAACTGGTCCACGACCGGGCCGCCGCTGCCCGGATCCACCTCCAGATGCCCCATGCGCAGCAGCGTCGCCTCGGGCACGAAGCGGCCCGACACGATCACCCCGTCGGCCGCAAGGCTGCGCTCCGTCCCGTCGGGACCGCGCAGGACGACCTCGCGCACCCGGTCCTCGCCGAGGATGGCGACCAGATCGGTGTTCAGGTGCAGGGGGACCCCCAGCATCCGCGGCAGTAGCGCGGCGGGCCAGCGCGCGGTGGCCCGCGGCCCCGGCTCCACCATCGCCACGGGACGGACGCCCGCCTTGCGACAGGTCAGCAGTGCCGAGAAGGCGACCAGCTCGCTCCCCAGCAGGACCGGGCGCTGGAAGGGCTGCATCCCCTTGAGATGCACCAGCCCCTGCAGCGCCCCGGTCGAAAGCACGCCGCCCGGCTTGGTGCCGCCGATCAGCCGCTCGGCCCGGGTCGACTCGCGCACTCCTGTGGCGATCAGCACCCGCTGCGCCAGGATCTCCTGCACGCCCGAGGCGGTGGAGACCGTCAGTCGCGGCCCCGCATGGAGCGCGGTGACAGTGGCCCCGGGAAAAATCTGTGCGCCCGAAGCCCAGGCATCCTGCACCAGCCGCGCAGCATAGACGGGGCCCCGCATCAGCCGGTGGTATTCGCGCAGGCCGTAAGGCGGATGGTTGCAATGGCGGGGGATGCCGCCGGCCTCTGGCTCGCGGTCGAGCACGATCACCCGGCCAGCGCCGCAGGCCCTGAGCTCGGCGGCCGCAGCCAGCCCCGCGGGGCCGGCGCCGATGATGGCGACGTCGCATTCTGCCGGCAGATCATGCGCCATCGTCTTGTCCCGTCATCGGTCGCACCAGCCGCCCGCGCGTCACCTCGGCCAGGTCCGCTGTGCAGTAGAAACCCTGACAGCGCCCCATCGTCACCCGCGTCCGGCGCTTCAGCCCCGCCAGCGTCTGCGCCGCCAGCGGCCCGGTCAAGGCCGCCTCGATCTCGCGCCGCGTGACCTTTTCACAATGGCACAGAATGCCGCCATTGTTCGCGCTTTGCCAGTCGCGCGGCCCATCCTCGGCCAGCATCGGCATCCGCGGCCAGGCCGGGTCTTTCACCGGTTGCCATGGCGCCTCGATCAGTCCCGCGACATGGCGGGCGATGCCAAGCGCCGCGGTCAGGCCGGTGGAGCGGATGCCGCCGACGGTGATATAGGCCTGTTCATGCTTGCGGATCTGGTAGTCCTTGAACTGGGTCGCGGGGCGCAGGCCAGCATAGATCGCGGTGACCTTCTGCTGCGCAAGCCCCGGCAGGATCGCCGCGCCCCGCGCTTTCAGCGCCTCGAGCGCGGCGGGGACCAGCGTGGCGGTCGCGCGCTCGTCCTGATCCTCGGCGGTGGGGCCGACCAGCAGGTTGCCCCAGATCGTGCGGCAGACCACGACGCCCTTGGTGGTTTTCGTCGGCACCGGCAGCAGGATGTGCCCGGCGAGGGCGGCGGCGGGCTTGTCATAGACCACGAACTGCCCCTTGCGCGGCCGCAGGGTGAAGTCGGTCCGGCCGATCAGCCGCTGATCCACGATGTCGCCGTAATTCCCGGCGGCGTTGATGACCAGCCCGGCGGTCACGCGCCCGCGCGGCGTGTCCAGCTGCCAGTCTGCGCCGTCATGGCGCCCGCCCGTCACCTCGCAGCCGCGCAGCAGCACTGCGCCATTCTCCAGCGCCTGCAGCAGATAGGCATGGGCGGCGGACCAGGGGTCGATGATCGCCTCGCCCGGCACCCGGAAGCCCGCCTGCACCGAGGGCGCCAGCCCCGGCTCCAGCGCCAGCAGCGCCGCGCGGTCCAGCGGCTGCACATCGCTGACGCCATTCGCCTGCGCCTGGTTCATCAGGCCGGGCAGGGCGGCGGCCTCCTCCTCGGTCCAGGCCAGGACCAGCGCGGCGGACCGGATCAGCGGCAGGTTCAGTCGCTCGCGGATGTCCTGGTATTCAGCATGGCCCGCCTTGATGCAATCCAGCTCCAGCGAGCCCTCGGGCGCGTCGAATCCGGTGTGCAACAGGCCGCTATTGCCCTTGGAGGCGCCATCCAGCACCTCGGCCGCCTGTTCAAGCACCACCACCCGCGCGCCATCGAGCGTCAGCCGACGGGCCAGCGCGCAGCCGACGATGCCGGCGCCGATCACCGCCACGTCGAACCTGCCGCCGGTCAGGGCGGGGTCGGACGCGCGCGCTCTGGCAAGTGGGCTGGCTCGCGGCGGCATCTGGTGCGTCCTTTCCTGTCAGGCGCGGGCATCGCCCTCTTCGGGGCAATGATCCCCCGGATTTGGCACGGCTTGCCCGTTCAGTCAACAATTCCACAGGTTTCGGTCAGTTTTCTTGCCATATTTCTTCCGAAAACCGTTGACACACGCAGGCGCCTTCGAGTTCGCTGAGTTCAGCAGGAGGCTGCATGAAACCCAAAGCGCGACAGGCAGGGATCGCAGAGGCCATCGGCCAGGAGGGCCAGATGTCGGTCGAGGCCTTGGCCGACCGGTTCGGAGTGTCAGCCGAAACCATCCGCCGCGATCTTGCCCAGTTGGCAGAAGGCGGGCTGGTGCAGAAGGTTCATGGCGGGGCCAAGCGGCTGCGGCTGCTGTCCGAGGGCAGCTTTCAGGAACGGATGACGCAGAATGCCGCCGCCAAACGCATCATTGCCGAGAAGCTGGTGCAGGTGGTGGAGCCGGGGGATACCCTGTTCATCGACACCGGATCGACCACGGTGATCGCCGCCGAAGCGCTGGCCCCGGTGGGCGGCTTTACCGTCATTACCAATTCGCTGCGCATCGCCCAGATTTTCGCCAATGCCGACCGTGGCAATCGGGTGTTCTTGCTGGGAGGCGGCTTCAATGCCGGCAATGACCAGACGGTGGGGCCGGTCGCGCTGGCGCAGATCGCCGCCTTTCAGGCCGATCACGCGCTGCTGACGGTGGCGGGGTTCGACGTCGCTGCCGGCGCCACCGATGCCGATTTCGATGAATCGCAGGTGGCCCGTGCGATGATCGAGAATGCCGATCAGGTGATCTTGCTGGTCGATGGGTCAAAGCTGGGCCGCAAGGCTGCGTTCCGGGTCTGCCCGGCCCGGCGGGTGGATCTGCTGGTGACCGAAGACGAACCCGACGCCGCGCTGCAAGCCCGGCTGCGGGTCGCCGAGGTGCCCTGGCGCTGAAGAACAAGCGGCCCGAAAGAGGACCGCGCAAGATACAACAACAAGGAGAGAAGAGATGACAGAGACCCCGAAGAAGCCCTCGCCCTCCGAGGTGATCCTTGCCAGCCGGCGCAAGTTCCTGCAGCGCGCCGGACTTGGCGGTGCTGCGCTCGCCGCCTCGCAGTTGGCCGCGCCCTATGTCAATGCGCAATCCGCGCCGATCAAGTGGCGGCTGCAGACCTATTCGGGCGCCCCGCTTGGCGCGCATGTGATCAAGCCGCAGATCGACGCCTTCAACGCCGCCGCCAATGGCGAGATGGAGATCGAGCTCTATTACGCCGACCAGCTGGTGCCGACGTCCGAACTGTTCCGCGCCATGCAGAACGGCACCATCGACGCCGTGCAGTCCGATGATGCGACCATGGCCTCGCCGGTCGATATCTCGGTCTTCGGCGGCTACTTCCCGTTCAACACCCGCTTCAGCCTCGATCTGCCGGCGATGTTTGCCTATTACGGCCTGAACGAGATCTGGGAAGAGGCCTATGGCGAGGTGGAGAATGTCACTTGGCTGTCCTCGGGCGCCTGGGATCCGCTGCATATCTTCACCATCGACCCGATCAACAGCCTGGCCGACATGAACGGCAAGCGGGTGTTCGGCGTGCCGACCGCCGGGCGCTTCTTGTCGAAATACGGCCTGATCCCGGTGACCGTGCCGTGGGACGATGTCGAGGTCGCGCTGCAGACCGGCGAGCTGGATGGCGTGGCCTGGTGCGGCTTTACCGAAGCCTATGAGGTTGGCTGGGCCGATGTGTGCAACTACGCGCTGACCAACTCTGTCACCGGCGCCTGGTGCGGCAGCTATTTCGCCAATACTGAAAGCTGGGCCAAGGTGCCGCCGCATCTGCAGCAGCTGTTCCGGTCCACCATCGACCAGTCGCATTACTACCGGAACGTCTGGTACTGGGGCGGCGAGGCCAAGCTGCGGGTCGAGGGCGAGAAGATGGAACTGACCCAGCTTCCCGATGCCGAATGGCAGCAGGTGATCGCCGATTCCGCCGCTTTCTGGGACGAGATCGCGGCCGAAAGCCCGCGCTCGGCCAAGGTGGTGGATGCGTTCAAGCGCTATGCCGCGACGATGGAAGCGGCTGGCTATCCCTACCGTTGAGCGATCCGGCGAGAGACGGGGGGCGCCGCTGTGGCGCCCCTTTGCTTCAGGGGACAAGCCGGGCGCGTCTGGAAGAGGGGCCGGTGGCCAAACCCGCCAGAAGCCCATCGCGCAGCTCGATCCCCTCGGGCCAGGGTCCGAAGCCGGCCTCGCCATCGATATGGCCGGCTTGGCCGATATCCACCGGCTCTGCCCCCCAGGCCCGCGCCTGGCGCATCGCGGCAGCAAAGGGCAGGTGCGGGTCATTGCGGCTGGCGACCAGCAGGGCAGGGACGGTGATCCGGCCTTCGGGCAGCGGGCCTGCCTCGGGGTCGGCCGGGGCCACCAGCAGCGCGCCCGCGACTTGCAGTTGCGGCCAATGCGTCATCAGCCGCGCCGCCACCACCGCGCCATAGCCATGCCCGACGAGGATCGATCCCGGATGGGCGAGGATCGCCCCCGCGACCTGCATTTCCCAGGCATCAGGTGAAGTTGCGGCCAAAGGCTCTTGCGCCACCAGCAGGGCGGCCGGGTCGCGCATCGCCCACCAATGCTGCCAATGGCCCACATCCGCGCCGTGACGGCACGGAAGGATCAGTGTCTTGGTCATGGATCCTGCGTCCCCGTTCCTGCCCTGCCGCACAAACGCAGGTCAGGCGGGGCGGTTCCGCCTTACGCCTCGAGAACCAGCAGATCGGCGGGCGAGATCGAGACCTGCACCTTGTCGCCCGCAGCCGGGGGCGGGGTGTCGGGGCGGTTGAAGGTGTCCAGCGACAGCTGGGTGCGCCCGGCGCGGGCCTGCACCCGGATGACCGCGCCCAGGAAATGCACCTCGCCGATTTCCGCGTGCAGCACCAGCGGGCGGGCCTTCGGCAGACCAAGGCTTACCGCCTCGGGGCGGCAGGCGAGCGTCACCCGGCCCGGTTTCAGCGGGCGGCCGAGGCTGATCTCGGTGGTGCCGATCCGCACGGTGCCGGTTGCGGGCGCGATCACATCCGCCTCGATCAGGTTCAGCGTACCGACGAATTGCGCAACAAAGCGGGTGGCCGGGCGGTTGTAGATCTCGAACGGCGCGCCGACCTGTTCGGCCACGCCGCCGTTCATCACCACGATCCGGTCGGAAATCGACAGCGCTTCTTCCTGGTCATGCGTCACGAAGATGGTGGTGATCTGCAGCTCGCGCTGGATCTCGCGGATCTGGGTGCGCAGGCTGACGCGGATCTTGGCATCCAGCGCGCTCAGCGGCTCGTCCAGCAGCAGCACATGCGGCTGGATCGCAAGCGCGCGGGCCAGCGCCACCCGCTGCTGCTGCCCGCCAGACAACTGGAAGGGATAGCGATTTCCGAGATCGGGCAGGCCGATCATCGTCAGCATCTCCTTCACCCGCGCCTCGCGCTCCTCCTTGCCGACACCCTTGATCTTCAGGCCGAAGGCGACGTTCTCGCCGACCGTCAGGTTGGGAAACAGCGCATAGGCCTGAAACACCATGCCGATATTGCGCTGGTTCGGGCGCAGGGCGACCACGTCCTTGTCGTCGATCACGATGGCGCCGCTGGAGGGGGTTTCAAACCCCGCCACCATGCGCAGCACCGTGGTCTTGCCGCAGCCCGAGGGGCCAAGCAGCGAGATGAATTCGCCCTTTTGGATCTCGAGGTCGAAATCCTTGACCACACGGGTGGAGCCAAAGGATTTCTCCAGATGCTCGATCTTCAGGAAGGCCATCAGCGTTGCACCCTGTTATGTTTGGAAAGTCGCGTGGCGAGTTGGATCACACCCATGCAGGCCCATGTGATGCCGAAGGCGATGACCGCCAGCGCTGCGGGTTCGTAAGCCTTGTTGCCGCCCATCCAGACCATGTAGGGCCCGAAACCCGGCCGGTTCAGCAGCGCCGCGAAGACGTATTCGCCGATCACGATGGCAAAGGTCAGGAACGCCCCCGACAGGATGGCGGACAGGATATTGGGCAGGATCAGCCTGGTGATGATGGTGAACCAGCTGGCGCCCATGCTCTGCGCCGCCTCGGTCAGGGTTGCCACGTCGATGGTGCGCAGCCCGGTATCCACCGCGCGGTACATGTAGGGCAGCGCCAGCACCGAATAGCCGAAGACCAGCAGGATATTGGTCCCCATCGCGGTGCCGGTCAGCGGCAGCCAGCTGGAGGTGTTGTAGAGGCGGATATAGCCGAAGACGATCACGATGGGCGGGATCACCAGCGGCAGCAGCGTGATGAACTCGATCACCGGGCGCAGTTTCGGCAGTTTCAGCCGCACCCAGAAGGCGGTCGGCGCCACGATCAGCACCCCCAGCACGATGGTGAAGAGCGCGACCGCCACCGAATACAGGAAGGTCTCGCGGAATTGCGGGTCGGCCAGCACGTTGGCATAGGCCTGGAACGAATACTCCCCGCGCCGGGCGCGCAGCGAGAACTCGAACATGCCGATCAGCGGCAGGAAGAAATACAAAAGGCCAGCGACAAGGGCGGCCCAGGACCAGAAGCGCGGCGATCCCATCATTTGATCCACTTCTCGGCGCGGGTGCGCAGTACGATATAGACGAGGTTGGCGATGCCGGTGATGACGATCATGCCAAAGGCGATGGCATAACCCAGATGCGGGTCCTGCAACACGTCGCCGCGGATCTGCGCGAAGAGGATGATCGGCACGATCGACAGCGACGATCCGGTCAGCGCCATGGCGGTGGCGACCGCGCCGAAGGAATTGGCAAACAGCAGCGCGAAGGTGCCCAGCAGGGACGGCCACAGCACCGGCAGCGCCACCATGCGCCAGTATTGCGACCCGCTCGCGCCGAGGATCTCGGCCGCCTCGCGCCATTCGCGCTTCAGCCCGTCCAGCGCCGGGGTGATGATCAGGATCATCAGCGGGATTTGGAAATAGAGGTAGGTCAGCGTCAGGCCCAGAAAGCTGATCAGGTTGAACCCGGTCGCGGCCAGGTTGATGCCGAACACTTCCTTCAGGATCACCGTCACCAGCCCCAGCCGCCCCAGCGTGGCGATGAAGGCAAAGGCCAGCGGCACCCCGGCGAAGTTCGAGGCGACGCCGGAAAAGGTCAGCATCGCGTCGCGGATCCAGCCCGGCAGCCCGCCCTTGGTGACGGCGGCGGCGAGGATCAGGCCGAAGAGGCAGCCAAGGCCGGCGGTCAGCACGCTGATCTTGATCGACAGCATGAACGGGCGCACCACCTGCGGCACGGCCAGCCCCTGAAGGTTGCGCAGGGTGAACTCGCCCTCGGGCGTCTGGAACGCCCCCAGCACGATATGGATCGTTGGCAGGATCAGGAACAGCAGCGCGAACAGCATGAACGGTGCAACGCCCAGCCATTTCAGCGGCAGCGCCGCAGCCCTTGCGGGGCGCGGGCGCGGAGCCTGGGTATCCACCGGCTCGGGCGCCGGAGCAGCAAGGGTGGCGTCGGTCATCGGGCGGCTCCGGACAGAGAAGCGCCCGCCCCTTTCTCAAAGGGCGGGCGCGGGTGTCAGATCACTGAACGTTGGCGCCGACGACGGCGTCCCACTGCTCGGAAACCACTTTCTTGTTGGCTTCCTGCTGTTCCACGGTCGGGAACACGGCGCGGGCATAGCCCTCGGCCGGGGGCAGCGCGTCCAGCATCTCTTGCGGGATCTTGCCGGCTTCGGTCATCGCCACGAAACGGGCGGGGTGGCAGTAGCCCGCCAGCCAGCCAAGCTGACCTTCGTCCGAATAGAGGTATTCCATCCACAGCTTCGCAGCGTTCGGATGCGGGGCGTAGGCCGAGATCGCCTGCACGTAGACGCCAGCAAGGCTCGGGCCTTCCGGGATCACGATTTCCATCGGCGGGTTGCCTGCCAGGCTGTCACGCCAGGCCAGCAGGTTGTAGTCCCAGGCCGCGACGATCGGGGTCTGGCCCTGCGCGATGGTGCCGGTCTTGCCCGCAACCGGAACGAAATTCCCGGCGGCATTCATTTCCGCCATCAGCTCGAGGCCCAGCTTGCCCGACTCTTCGCCCGGCTCGCCGCCGCGCGACATGCCGGCCGACATGACACCCAGGATCGCCTGGTTCGAGGCGCGCGGGTCGCCGGTCAGCGCGAAGGAAGCCGCGTATTCGCTGTTCAGCAGGTCTTCCCACTTGGTCGGCACGGTGTCGATCAGGTCGGTGTTCACGCCAAAGGCCATCACGCCGTAATAGTCGCCATACCAGTGGCCTTCGGGGTCCTTCACGCTCTCGGGGATCTCGTCCCAGGTGGAGACCTTGTAGGGCATCAGCAGCCCTTCGGCCTGCGCCTGCGGACCGAAGGCCAGGCCCACGTCCAGAACGTCCGGCGCCTGCGGGCCGGTGTTGTCCTTGTTGGCGCGCACCGCTTCCAGCTCGTCCGCCGAACCCGCATCGGGGTTCAGTTCGTTCACGGTGATTTCCGGGTACTTCGTCTTGAAGCCCTCGATCACGGCGCCATAGCCGCACCAGTCATGCGGCAGGGCGATGGTGGTGAGCATGCCTTCGGCTTTGGCGGCAGCTTCAAGCTCGGCCAGCGACTGGGCCGAGACCATCGCGGTCGAGGCCAGCAGCGCGGCAAGGGCAATAGCGCCCGACGCTTTCACGGTCGATTTCATTTCAGACTCCCTGTTGGTCCGGTTGGATCAGAGGGGCCCGGCGGTGCGAACCGGCGGGCCGATGCCCGGACGCCTATCTCTCGGATACGTCAATCATGTGACAGAAGCTAAGCGTGTCACGCGCCATCTGGCAACAGGCTCGTTCGCAGGCAAACGAAAGCAGAACCTGGGGCGCGATGTGCCGCTATTGCGGGCAGAAGCCGTGCTGCGGCAAGGGCTTGGCACGCGAGGAGCGGGGGGCGAATCTGCGGGTGGAATCTCGGGCAAAGAGGCGGCCGCAGTCGAATCGGTCGATTCGGCCGCGCCGCCGCTCAGGCGCCGGCAAACGCCCGGGTCAACTCGCTCTCGGGCAATGCCAGATCCGCGATCACGTCGAAATGGTGCCGGCCCGGCACCTCCACCAGCCGGATGTCGGTGTCGAACCCGGCCCAGGCGTTGGCGATCAGCGCCGACTGGCGGACGAACTCCGGCCGCTCATCTGCGCCCACCCAAGCGGTCAGCCGGGTGCCGGGGCGGGGCTCGGCAAGGGCAGGGCTCTCGGCCCGCGCCTCTGCCCGCGTCAACCCCAGTACATCGTTCATCTGCGTCGCCAGCAGCGGGCGCAGGTCATGCACGCCGCTGATGCTCAGCACATGCTCCATCCGCGCCGCCACCGCCTCGGGCAGCGCCGTGTCCGCACAGGCCATCCGCGCCACCAGATGCCCGCCGGCCGAGTGCCCCGCCAGCCGCAGCGGCCCCGGCACCAGTCCGGCGGCAGCAGTGATCGCCCGCGCCACGGCGTCGGTGATCTGCGAGATCCGCACCTCCGGCGCCAGCGGGTAGGAGGGCAGGGCGACCGCCCACCCCTTTGCCCGCGCCCCGGCCGCCAGATGCGACCACAGCGACTTGTCGAAGGCCTTCCAGTAGCCGCCATGCACAAAAACACAGAGCCCGCGCGGCGCCGCCTCCGGCAGGAACAGGTCCATTCGCTCCCGCGCGCCCTCGCCATAGGAGATGTCGAGTTGTCCGCCCGCCGCCTTGCTGAGCGCCGCCTCCCGGAACGCCGCCGCGTCGGCCTGCCAGCGCGGCACGAAGCCCTCGGCCCCCGGAATATGCGCCCCGTTGGCATAGGCATCGTCCCAGTCGCGCATCGCCTGTCTCCCCAAAATCCCCGCCACCTTCGCCAACGACCGTCCCCGCCGCAAGTCCTTCGGCGCCGCCCCGATAGTCCGAAAACGGCAGAACACGGCCGGTTTCGGGACAGCGGCCGCGCGAAATCTCGCGCGTGCAGCATTCCGGGGCGCCGGCGCGCAGAACTCTCTTGCTTTTTTCCCATGTCAGGCGACATAGCGCCCTGACCGATCATCCCACCGATCCTCTCGTGGAGTCCCGCCTTGCGCCGTCCCGCCCCGTTCCGCCCGATCCACCGCCTGTCGCTGCGCCTCGTGGCGCTGGCCGCGCTGGCGCTGCCCCTGGCCGCCACTGCCGAGACGGTGGCCCAGGTTTCGTCTGACTCTGCCGCGCCCTTCACCCCTGCCTTCGCTGCGCCGCAGCCCTTCTCGTTCGACCTGCTGGCCGAGCGGGCAAAGGCGCTGGCGGCCGCCCCCTATCAGGCGCCGCGGGTCGCGCAGCCCGAGGTGCTGGAGCGGATCGACTATGACGCGCATTGGCGGCTCCGCTTCCGGCCCGAAACCACCGTCAAGGTCGGTGACGTGCCGGTACAGTTCTTCCACCTCGGCACCTATTTCCGCAGCCCGGTGAAGATGGCCGTGGTCGAGGGCGAACAGTCGCGCGAGGTGATCTATGACGCGCGCTTCTTCGACATGCCCGAAGACAGCCCGGCCCGGGCGCTGACGGAGGGCACCGGCTTCGCCGGTTTCCGCCTGATGCGCGAGGATCTCAAGACCGACTGGATCAGCTTCCTCGGCGGCGCCTATTTCCGCACCGATGGCGCGCTGCGCCAATACGGGCTCTCGGCCCGGGGGCTGGCGATCGATACCGGCCTCGGCACCCCCGAGGAATTTCCGCGCTTCACCGAATTCTACATCGAAGAGCCTGCCGACGGCTTGTCGGACGTCATCATCCACGCGCTGATGGACAGCCCTTCCGTCACCGGCGCCTACCGGATGAAGACCACCCATGCCGAGGGCAAGGGCCAGGTCATGGAAATCTCCAGCCGCCTGTTCTTCCGCGCCCCCGTGGACCGGCTGGGGATCGGCCCGCTGACCTCGATGTTCTGGTATTCGGAAACCAACCGCGTCCTTGGCTTCGACTGGCGCCCCGAGGTGCATGATACGGACGGGCTGATGATGGTCATGGGCAACGGCGAGCAGATCTGGCGCCCGCTGAACAATCCGCCCCGCGTTGTCACCTCCAGCTTCTTTGGCGAGAACATCAAGGGGTTCGGCCTGATCCAGCGCGACCGCAACTATGCGAATTACGAGGATGACGGGGTGTTCTACGACAAGCGCCCCGCGGTCTGGATCGAGCCGCTTTCGGGCTGGGGCCAGGGGGCCGTGCAACTGGTCGAGATCCCGACCAATGACGAGATCTACGACAATATCGTCGCCTTCTGGAACCCGGCAGAGGCGCCGCAGGCCGGCAGTTCGATGCAGTTCGACTATCGCCTGCACTGGGGCGTCGATGCGCCGCTGGAAACCCCGCTTGCCCGCACCGTCGCGACCCGCATCGGCGCCGGCGGCATTCCCGGCCACCCGCGCCCGCCGGGCCATCTGAAGATGGTGCTCGATTTCGAGGGCGCCGCGGTCAAGGGCCTTGGCCAGCAGGACGGCGTCACGCCCGAGATCACCCTGCCCGACGGGGTTGAGCTGGTGCAGGCCTACACGCTGCCGGTCGTTGGCACCGACCGCTGGCGGCTGATCTTCGACATCGCCGCCACGGGGGTCGAGACGGTGGACATCCGCGCCTATCTGTCGCGGCAAGGCGCGCCGCTGACCGAAACCTGGCTCGGCCAGGTGCAGCCGGCGCAATACGACCGTGCCCGCTAGAGGCCACGGTCCCCACCATCTTGCCCTTCTTGCTGGAGAAATATCCCGGGGGTGCGGGGGCAGCGCCCCCGCGCGCGGCCGGCAACCCGCGCCGCCCCTCCCCATCGCCCCTCCGCGGCGCTGTGTCACCCGCCAAAGCCCCGGAATTCCGTTCTTTTAAGGCCGTTCCGGACCTGTCCCGATTGACGCATTCCCATGCCTCGGCCATAGGGTGGGCCGTATCCGCCACGGCGTCGTGGCGGCGGAGACTGATTTTCAAGGGAGGACGGCAATGGGTGGTTTACTAACCCTGTCTGCAGTCATCGACCGGGTGAACGAGATCATCGGAAAGGCCGTGTCCTGGCTGATCCTGGTGGCGGTGCTGGTCAGCGCCACCAATGCGGTGATCCGCAAGACGATGAACGTATCGTCGAATTCCTGGCTGGAACTGCAATGGTATCTGTTCGGCGCGGCGTTCCTTCTAGCCGCCGCCTATACGCTGAAGCAAAACGAGCATATCCGCATCGACATCGTCTATGGCGCCTTTTCGCGCCGGGTGCAGCACTGGATCGACCTCTTCGGCCATCTGTTCTTCCTGATGCCCTTCGTGGTGCTGATGCTCTATCTGTTCATCCCCTATGTCTCGATGTCGATCCGCTCGGGCGAGGTCTCGAACAACTCGGGCGGGCTCGTGATCTGGCCGGCCAAGGCGCTGCTGCTGGCGGGCTTCACGCTGCTGTTCCTCCAGGGCATTTCCGAAATCATCAAGAAGATCGCCGTCATGCGCGGCGCGATCCCCGATCCCACTCCCTTCATCTCTGCCCATGAGGCAGCCGAGAAGGAAGGCGCAGCGCTGGTGGAGGAAATCCGCAAATGATGGAATTCATCGCGCAGAACATGGCGCCGATCATGTTCCTGTCGCTGATCGGCTTTCTGCTGATCGGCTACCCGGTCGCCTTCGCGCTGGCCGCCAATGGCCTCTTGTTCTTCTTCATCGGGGTCGAGCTTGCGCCGATGTCGGGCGGCTCGATCAATCTCAGCTGGCCCTTGCTCAACGCCATGCCCGAACGGATGTGGGGGGTGCTGTCGAACGAGACATTGCTGGCGATCCCGTTCTTCACCTTCATGGGCATCTTGCTGGAACGCTCCGGCATGGCCGAGGATCTTCTGGACACCATCGGCCAGCTCTTCGGCCCGGTGCGCGGCGGCCTTGCCTATGCGGTGATCATCGTCGGCGCGCTGCTGGCGGCCACCACCGGCGTCGTCGCCGCCTCGGTGATCGCCATGGGCCTGATCTCGCTGCCGATCATGCTGCGCTACGGTTATGACCGCCGCATCGCGTCCGGGGTCATCGCAGCCTCGGGCACGCTGGCGCAGATCATCCCGCCGAGCCTGGTGCTGATCGTCCTCGCCGACCAGCTCGGCCGGTCGGTGGGCGACATGTACAAGGGCGCGCTGATCCCGGGCATGGTGCTGACCGCGCTCTACATGGGCTATGTCTTCGTGATGTCGATCTTCCGACCCGCCTCGATGCCGGCGCTGCCGCTCGAGGCGCGGACCCTTGGCAATGGCGTGACCTCGCTTGCCGTCGCGCTGGCGGTCTGCATGGCTATCGGCTACGGAACCCATGTCTGGCTGGCCCCGACGCACGGCGCCAATGCCGATATCCTCGGTGCGGCGGCGGCGGTGATCTTCATCTACATCGTCGCCCTGCTCGACAAGGGTCTGAAGATCAACGCGATGTCGCGGCTGGCCCAGCAGGTCATTATCGTGCTGATCCCGCCGCTGGCGCTGATCTTCCTCGTGCTTGGCACCATCTTCCTCGGCATCGCCACGCCGACCGAAGGCGGCGCAATGGGCGCGGTCGGGGCGCTGTTCCTGGCAGCGGTCAAGGGCCGGCTCAGCCTGACCGTCGTCACCCAGGCGCTGGCCTCGACCACCCGGCTCTCGGCTTTCGTGATGTTCATCCTGATCGGCGCGCGGGTGTTCTCGCTGACCTTCTACGGGGTCAACGGGCATATCTGGGTCGAGCATCTGCTCACCTCGCTGCCGGGCGGCGAGACCGGGTTCCTGATCGCGGTGTCGGTGCTGGTGTTCTTCCTGGCCTTCTTCCTCGACTTCTTCGAACTGGCCTTCATCATCGTGCCGCTGCTGGCCCCGGCGGCCGAAAGCCTCGGCATCGACCTGATCTGGTTTGGGGTGATCCTGGGGGTGAACATGCAGACCTCGTTCATGCACCCGCCCTTCGGCTTTGCGCTGTTCTTCCTGCGCTCGGTCGCGCCCAAATCGCCCTATGTCGACAAGGTGACCGGGATCACGATGCAGCCGGTGACCACGGCGCAGATCTACTGGGGGGCGGTGCCCTTCGTGTTCATCCAGATCGTGATGATCGCGGTGGTGATCTCGTTCCCGCAGATGGTCATGCATTACAAGGGCCCGGTGATCGACACCTCGAACGTGACCATCACATTGCCGCAGATGCCGGGCCTCGGCGCAGGTGGCCTTGGTGGCGGGCTTGGCGGTGGACTGGGTGGAGGCTTGGGCGCGCCCGGCGCTGCTCCGGCTCCGGGGGCGGCTCCGGCACCTGCGCCGGCTCCCGCTCCGGGCCTAGGGCTCCCGCCCGGGCTTCAGGCGCCGGCACCTACGAACTGATCGGGCTGTTGCTCCTTCGACCAGACCGGCGTCCCGCAAGGGGCGCCGGTTTTCGTTCGGGGGGTATGCGGAGGGCGTCTGCAGACTTGACGCGCTGCGCATCAACGGTCCTCCTCGCCCAGAACCCCTCCCACTCCTCGGATGATATGCCACACGCAGTCGATGCCCAGATAGATCAGCTCCTGACCGAACCTCGACGAGTGCAACTGAGCATCGCGCAGGTGCGCGCCATCGCCGACAGGGCGTTTGAGCTTGGGCTGTTCGTGCAGTCGATGGAAGTCTTTGAGATCCTCAGCCCCACCCGGCAACCGCTGCGAACCAATCTGAGCATCCTTGGCCTCGACAAGGATTGGGACGTCAGGGCCCGGTGTGACGCGGCCTTTGCGCGCCGGGTCCTTGCAGAGAAGCTCGAGGCGGCGGAGGCCTGTCCCAATCTTACCGTCTGCGAAATCTGGCTGGACCAGCTGCAACCATGCTCCTGAGTGTCGAGACACGGGCGTCGCTATCGCCGCGTTCACCAACGAAAAACCCCCGGAGCGCCAAGCGCTCCGGGGGCCCGTTCATGCCATAACCTGCCCTGATGTCAGAGCTTGCCGGCGTTCTGCTGCACCATCATGAAGGTGTCGTAGTTGTACTCGGCGATCTGGGCCCAGGTGTAGTTCTCGGTCCGGAAGGCCTTGATCGACTCCCAGATCTTCTTGAAGGCCGGGTTGGTTTCTTCCATCTCGGCATAGACCGCATTGGCCGCCTCGAAGCAGGCCGACAGGATCTCGGGGCTGAAGGGGCGCAGCTGCGTGCCTTGCGCCACCAGCGACTTGATCGCGGTCGGGTTCTTGTAGTCGTACTTCTGCAGCATGTCGGCATCGGTGGCCTGGCAAGCGGTGCGCAGCAGGGCCTGGTAGTTGGGCGGAAGCCCTTCATAGGCGCCCTTGTTGAAGTAGAAGTGGACCGTCGGACCACCTTCCCACCAGCCGGGATAGTAGTAGTAGGGCGCGACCTTGAAGAAGCCGAGCTTCTCATCGTCATAGGGGCCGACCCACTCGGCGGCGTCGATGGTGCCTTTTTCCAGCGACGGGTAGATGTCGCCGCCCGCGATCTGCTGCGGCACGACGCCAAGGCGTTCCATGACCTTGCCGGCAAAGCCGCCGACACGCATCTTCAGGCCCTTCATGTCCTCGACGGTGTTGATCTCCTTGCGGAACCAGCCCCCCATCTGCACGCCGGTGTTGCCGCCGGGCAGGGCGAAGATGTTATGCTGCGCCAGGAACTCGTTGTAGAGGTCGATGCCGCCGCCATGGTAGTGCCAGGCGTTGATCCCGCGCGCCGAGAGCGAGAACGGAACCGCAGCCGCCACCGCAAACGTGGGATCTTTCCCCCAGTAGTAGTAGCCGACGGTGTGACACGCCTCGACGGTGCCATTGGTCACGGCGTCCGCAGCCTGCAGGCCCGGGACGATCTCACCGGCTGCGAAGGGCTGGATGGTGAAGTTGCCGTCGGTCGCTTCGGTCAGATATTTGGCCAGCGTGTCGGCGCCACCATAGATGGTGTCCAGCGATTTCGGGAACGACGAGGTCAGCCGCCAGGTGACCTTCGGGTTTGCCTGCGCGATGGCGGGCGCGGCAAGCGTGGCCGCAGCGGCCGCGCCGGCGCCGCCAATGGCGGCCTTTGTCAGAAATGAACGACGGTCCATGGATTCCTCCCTGTTATGGCACTCGTGCCGCAGTCCGGATGGGCATTTGGCCCACGGGCGTTACCGCCTCCTCCCCGGAGAGTTGCGCCGATCACCTTACACGGCGCAGGCAGTCTGTCCAGCGGGCGCGACAGCCCCAAGGGCGCCCCGGATGCGCGGCGCAAGAGCGCAGGGGCAACCTGCTGCGCAAGCACGAAAATTCAGGGGCGGGTTGCCTGCCGTGCGGGCGAAGGTTCGGTCCACTGCCCAAGAAAGCGGCGCGGGCTTCGTCTGCTGGAAGAACGTCCTCTAACCCTGCGGAAGCGCAGGAGAATCAGCCTTCCGGCGCAGGGCCGAAGGGCTGACGCCGTAGCGACTGCGAAACGCCCGCGCCAGGGTGCCGGCCGAGGAAAATCCGGTGGCTTTCGCGATGGAGGCCAGCGGTTCGGTCCCCGCCTCAACAAGGGTCCGCGCCACCTCCAGCCGCAGGTCCAGCGCATAGGCACCCGGGCCGGTGCCAAGCTCGGCCCGGAACAGCCCCTCCAGCCGGCGCGACGAGATGCCAAGGCTCTGCGCGATGGCGGCGGCGCTTTGCGGCGCGGCGATGGTCGCGTGCATCTGCACGATGGCGGCAGCCACCCGCGGGTCGCCGCCCGAAGCCGCCGCACCGGCAGCGCCCGCCGCCGTGGCGGGCCAGCCGAGCCGGGCGGCAATTTCAGCTGCAAGGTCAGCCCCGTGCCGGGCCCGCAGCATCTGCAGCAGCATCCCGGTCGCACCAAGCGGCGCCGCCGCGGTCATCCGCGTTTCGGCGCAGGTCCAGGGTGCGCCGGTCACGCCAACCGCCGGACAGGCCGCAACCAGATCGCCGGCCGCTTCGGGAGGGGCGGCGACCTTGACCCCGTCGAGCGAACCGGTTGCCGCCAGCACCCGAACCCCGCCGGAAACCGCCCCAAGGGTGCCGATCAGCGGCACAACCCGCCGGATCGGCCGCAGCAACGCCTTTGCATCCATCCAGCCCTGCCACGGCCCGGCCAGCACGATCAGCGCATCGGCGCCGCGGGCATCCTCGGTGCTGCCGGCAAAGGACGGCTGGCTGCCATCCGCCAGTGGCACGCCCGCCTCGGTCGTCGCCAGCAACCGCCAAGCGTAGGCCTTGTGTCCCAGCACCGCATTCGCCTCGCGCAGCGGTTCGATCACCGCCGCAATCGCCAGCATCGGCGTCTGCGGCAGCACAAGAAGGGCGAAGACCTGCGGGGCAGGGAGGGGGGCGCTCTCGGACATGTGAATGGCGTAAGTGCTTGCCCTGTTTCGCGCAAGGCTCTTGTGCGCCTGCAGCGAAAGGGCGGAGTGGGACCGGCCGAAAGCGGCATCGCCGCGTCGCAAATGGAAGTGCTGGCGGGCCCGTGCGGTGGTGCATTCGGCCCCGCGGGATGTCTGGAGATGGGCGCATGGGCGCGGTAGCGGAAGATGCGGCGGGCTATGACTATGTGATCGTCGGCGCCGGCTCGGCAGGCTGCGTGCTGGCGGACCGGCTGACCGCCTCCGGCCGCCACCGGGTGCTGCTGCTGGAGGCGGGGGGCAGCGACCGGCGGCTGTTCGTGCAGATGCCGCTTGGCTACGGCAAGCTGTTCCACGACCCCGCGGTGAACTGGTGCTACCGAACGGAGCCTGATCCGGGGCTGGCGGGGCAGGCGGATCACTGGCCGCGGGGCAAGCTGCTTGGCGGATCGTCCTCGATCAACGCCATGGTCTGGATCCGCGGGCATTCCAGCGATTATGACGACTGGCAGGCGGCGGGCAATCCGGGCTGGGGCTGGTCCGACGTGCTGCCCGCCTACCGCGCCCTCGAGGATTGGGAGGGCGGCGCCGATGACTGGCGCGGCGCGGGCGGCCCGCTGCATGTCAGCGCCAACCGCCGCGACCTGCACCCGCTGACCCATGCCTATCTGCGCGCCTGTGCGGCAGCCGGTATCCCCGGGACGCCTGACTTCAACGGCGCCAGCCAAGAGGGCGCGGGCGTCTACCAGCTGACGGTGAAGGGCGGGCGGCGCATGTCGGCGGCCCGCGCCTTCCTGCGCCCGGCGATGCGCCGCGCCAACCTGACGGTGCGCACCCATGCCCAGGCCAGCCGCGTGATCTTCGAGGGGCGCCGCGCCGTCGGCGTCGAATACCGCCACAACGGCGCACTGCGGGTGGCCCGCGCCGGGCGCGAGGTGATCCTGTCGGGCGGCGCCGTCAACACCCCGCAGCTGCTGATGCTGTCGGGCGTGGGGCCGGGGGCCGATCTCGCCGCACTCGGCCTGCCGGTGCTGCTGGACAATGGCAATGTCGGCGGCAATCTCTGCGACCATCAGGGGCTGAACTATACCTGGCGGATGAAGACCCGCACCCTGAACGAGGTGCTGCGGCCCTGGTGGGGCAAGGCGCTGGTCGGGGCGCGCTGGCTGCTGACCGGGCGCGGGCCGCTGTCGATGTCGATCAACCAGGGCGGCGGGTTCTTCCGCACCGATCCGGGGCTGAGCCGGCCGAACATGCAGCTTTACATGCAGGCCTTCTCGACCCTGCTGCCGCGGGCAGGCGAACGCCCGGTGCTGACGCCCGACCCGTTCCCGGGCCTGTCGCTTGGCCTGTCGAACTGCCGCCCCACCAGCCGCGGCCGCATCAGCCTGCGCAGCGCCGATCCCTTCGCCGCCCCGCGCATCATCGCCAATGCCTATGCGACCGAGGCGGATGTGGCCGAGATGCTGGCGGCGGTGAAGATGCTGCGCCGCATCGCCGCGCAGGCCCCCTTGGCTGGTCTGATCGCCGAGGAACTGCGGCCCGGTCCCGTGGTGGCCAGCAATGAAGACCTGATTGCCGATTTCCGCGCCCGCAGCGGCACCGTCTACCACGCCAGCTGCTCGGCTCGGATGGGGCCGGATGTGGCGGGCTCGGTGGTGGATGCACGGCTTCGGGTGCATGGGCTGGCGGGGCTGCGCGTCTGCGACGCCTCGGCCTTCCCCACGCTGATCGGCGGCAATACCAATGCGCCGTCGATCCTGATGGGCTGGAAGGGCGCCGAGATGATCCTGGGGGATGCGGTCTGACTTGCCGCGCCGCGCGATCTGTCGCAAGGGCGTGCGGGACCACGGAAAGGGCGGAACATGGCAGTGCTTCTTGGCGTCGATACGGGCGGCACCTACACCGATGCGGTGCTGCTGCAGGACGGCGCAGACGGCGGGGTGCTCGCCAAGGCCAAGGCGCTGACCACCCGCGTCGACCTGTCGCTGGGGATTGGCGCGGCCATCGACGCGGTGCTGGCGGGCACCGATCCTGCGCAGGTGGCCATGGTCTCCCTCTCCACCACCCTTGCAACCAACGCGCTGGTCGAGGGGCAGGGCGGGCGCGTCGCGCTTGTCGCCATCGGCTTTTCCGAGGCCGACCTTGCCCGCGCCGGCCTCGCCGAGGCGATGCGCGGCGATCCGGTAATCCGCATTGCCGGCGGGCATGGCGCGGGCGGCGCTGAGGCCGCGCCGCTGGATCTCGCCGCGCTAACGCAGGCGCTCGAAGGCCTCGAGGTCTCGGCCATCGCCGTCGCCGCCAGCTTCGCCACCCGCAACCCCGCGCATGAACTGGCCGCCGCCGACCTGCTGCGCGCGCAGGGCTGGCCCGTCACCTGCTCGCATCACCTCTCCGCCCGGCTGAACGGGCCCAAGCGGGCGCTGACGGCGGTGCTGAACGCGCGGCTTCTGCACATGATCGCCCGGCTGATCGACGCCTGCGCGGGGCACCTCGCCCGCCGCGGCATCGCCGCCCCGCTGATGGTGGTGCGCGGCGATGGCGCCCTGATCTCGGCCGCGCAGGCGCGCGAGCGGCCCATCGAGACCATCCTCTCCGGCCCCGCGGCGTCCATCGAGGGCGCGCGCTGGCTGACCGGGGAGGCCGAGGCGCTGGTGTCGGATATCGGCGGCACCACCACCGATGTGGCCCTCTTGCGCGGCGGGCGCCCGGCCATCGACCCCGATGGCGCCCGCGTCGGCCCCTGGCGCACGATGGTCGAGGCGGTGGCGATGCGCACCACCGGCCTTGGCGGCGACAGCGAGGTGCATCTGGCCGAGGGGCTGGTGTCGGCTGGGGATACCGGCCTGCGCCTCGGCCCGCGGCGGCTGATCCCGGTGTCGCTGCTGGCGGTGGAGCACAAGGCGATGGTCCATGCCGCGCTCGATGCGGCGCTGGCAACCGAGATCCCCGCCGCCGAGGCCGGCCGCTTCGTGCTGCCGATGGCGGTGGAGGCTCCGGGGCTGGACGCCCGCGAGGCGGCGCTGCTGGCCCGGCTTGCGGGTAGGGCGCAGCCCCTGGCCGCCGCGCTCGGCTCCCGCATGGATCAGGCGGCGCTGCAACGGCTCTGGTCGCGGGGCCTGGTGATGATCGCCGGGGTCACGCCCTCCGATGCTTCGCATATGCTGGGGCGGCTGAGCGCCTGGGATGCCGGGGCTGCCACGAAGGCCCTCACCCTCATGGCCCGCCGCCGCAGCGCGCGGGGCGAGCGCATCGCCCCCGGCCCCGAGACCCTTGCCGCGAGGATCGTCGACCAGCTGACCGCCCAGACCGTCGATTGCCTGCTGCAGGCGGCGCTGGCCGAGGACGGTTTCACCGCCGCCCCCGCCGACCCGCTGTTGCGCGCCGCGCTGGCAGGGCACAACGGCACCCTGAAGATGCAGGCGTCCCTCGGTGTGCCGCTGATCGGCCTCGGCGCTTCGGCGGCCAGCTACTACGGCGCTGTGGCGGACCGCCTCCACACCCCGGTGATCCTGGCGCCCGAGGGCGATGTCGCCAATGCCATCGGTGCCGTGGTGGGGCGCGTCTCCATGCATGCCGAGGCACTGGTCTCCAGCCCCGGCCCGGGCCGCTTCGTCGCCCACCTGCCCGACGGCCCCGCCGCCTATCCCGACCCCGAAACCGCGCTCAAAGCCCTTGCCCCCGCGCTGGAGGCCAAGGCCCGCGCCGAGGCCGCAGCCGCCGGCCTGCCCGACCCGCAGATCACCCGCGACGAACAGCGCCGCGTGGCCGAGATCGAAGGGCAGACCGTCTTCATCGAAGCCCGCCTGCGCATCACCGCCTCGGGCCGCCCAAGGCAAACCCGGGCCTGATCCCTTTGCCTTTCAGAAATATCCTCGGGGGGTGCGGGGGGCAGACGGCCCCCCGCCGCCAGCCGCAAACGCTACATCACCCGTGCTTGACCATCACATGCCGCACCACGGTGTAATCCTCCAGCGCATAGGCCGACAGGTCCTTGCCATAGCCCGACTGCTTCAGCCCGCCATGCGGCATCTCGTTGACCAACATGAAATGCGTGTTGACCCAGGTGCAGCCATAGCGCAGCCGCGCCGCCGTCGCCATCGCGCGGCCGACATCCTTGGTCCAGACCGAGCTTGCCAGCCCGTAGTCGCTGTCGTTGGCCCAGTCCACCGCCTGATCGACATCGTCGAAGGGCGTGACCGACACCACCGGCCCGAACACCTCGCGCCGCACGATCTCGTCGCTCTGCCGGGCGCCGGCGATGACGGTGGGGCGGTAGAAGAAGCCGCCACCATTGCCCATGACCTCGCCGCCCGCCGTCACCTCCATATGGCCCTGTTCGCGGGCACGTTCGACGAAGCTGGCGACCCGGTCGCGCTGGCGCAGGGAAATCAGCGGGCCGATCTCGTTTTGCGTGTCATCCTCCAGCCCAAGCGCGATGCCGGACACTGCCGAGGACAGGTCCGCCACCAGCCGCTCATAGACCTTCTTGCCCGCATAGATCCGGCAGGCGGCGGTGCAGTCCTGGCCGGCATTGTAATAGCCGAAGGCGCGCAGCCCCTCGACCACTTCGGAAATGTCCGCATCGTCGAACACCACCACCGGCGCCTTGCCGCCAAGCTCCAGATGCGTGCGCTTCACCGACTTCGCCGCGGCATCGAGCATCTTGCGGCCCGTCGCCACATCCCCGGTCAGCGAGATCATGTCGACGCCCGGATGGTTGATCAGGTAGCTGCCCACGGTCTGCCCGCGCCCCGGCAGGATGTTGACCACGCCCTCGGGCAGCACATCGGCCAGCACCCGCGCCAGTTTCAGCGCGGTCAGCGGCGTCTGCTCGGAGGGCTTGAACACCACGGTGTTGCCGCCGCCGAGGGCCGGGGCCAGCTTCCAGGCCATCATCATCAGCGGATAGTTCCAGGGCGCGATGCTGGCGATCACCCCCACCGCATCGCGGCGGATCATGCTGGTATGGCCGGCCATGTATTCGCCCGCGACGGTGCCGGACTGGCAGCGCACCGCGCCGGCGAAATAGCGGAAGCAATCGACGATGGCGGGCAATTCGTCATTGGTGGCGGCATTGATCGGCTTGCCGCAGTTCAGCGCCTCGAGCGCGGCAAAGCCGCCCGCCTCGGCCTCGATCCGGTCGGCGATGGCGTGGAGCGCGGCCGAGCGTTCGGCGGGCGTGGTGCGCGACCAGCCGGCAAAGGCAGCGCGGGCGGCGGCCACCGCGCGATCCACCTGATCGGTGGAGGCTTCGGGCAGGTCGAGGATCAGCTTGCCAGAGCGCGGGTTCAGCACCGGCTCGCCGGGTTCCTGCCCGGGCTCGAAGCTGCCGCCGATCAGCAGGTCGGTGTGGATGGTGGGGGTCTGGTCCTCGGTCATGGCACTCTCTTTCATTTGCCGCCCCCGGCGGTATCTGCGCCGCCGCGGGTCAGGGTGTAGGCGATGAGGATCGGCACGAAGGTGGCCGCAAAGACGACGATGGCGACGACATTGGTGACCGGGCGCTGCCGCGGGCGAACCAGTTCGTTCAGCATCCAGATCGGCAGGGTGCTTTGCTGGCCGGCGGTGAAGGTGGTCACGATCACCTCGTCGAAGGACAGCGCAAAGGCCAGCATCCCGCCCGCCAGCAAGGCGGAGCCGAGATTGGGCAGCACCACGAAGCGGAAAGTCTGGAAGCCGTTGGCGCCCAGATCGGCGCTGGCTTCCAGCATCGAGCCGCCAAGCCGCCGGAACCGGGCCACGGCGTTGTTGTAGACGATGACCACGCAGAAGGTGGCGTGGCCGAGCACGATGGTCAGGGTGGAAAACGGGATATCGGCAATGGCGAAGGCGGAGCGTAGCGACATGCCGGTGATGATGCCGGGCAGGGCGATCGGCAGGATCACCAGCAGCGAGATGGAGTCCCGTCCGAAGAACCGCGCCCGCGCCATGGCCGCCGCAGCCAGCGTCCCCAGCACCAGCGCCAGCGCGGTCGAGATCGCGGCGACCTTCAGCGAGAGATAGAGCGGCGGCCAGATGTCCGGCCGCTCCCACGCCACGGCGAACCATTTCAGTGTCAGGCCCGGGGGCGGGAACTGGTAGGTCCGCTCCTCGGTGGTGAAGGCATAAAGGAAGATCAGCAGGATGGGCAGGTGCAGGAAGGCAAGCCCCGCCACGGCAGCAAGCTTCAGCATCAGGGGGGCGCGGTCAGAGCGCATCGAAGGCCCCCAGCCGCCGGGCCACGGCGAGATAGACCAGCATGATCAGGATCGGCACCACGGCAAAGGCGGCGGCCAGCGGGATATTCCCCGCCGTGCCCTGCAACGTGTAGACCGCCTGCCCGATGAACAGCCGTGACGAGCCGACGATCTGCGGGATGATGTAATCCCCCAGCGTCAGCGAGAAGGTGAAGATCGACCCGGCAATCACCCCCGGCATCGCCAGCGGCAAGATCACATGGCGGAAGGTCTGCCCCGGCCGCGCGCCAAGGTCGCCCGACGCCTCCAGCATCGTCGCCGGCACCCTCTCCAAGGACGCCTGCATCGGCAGGATCATGAAGGGCAGCCAGACATAGAGAAACACGAGGAAGGTGCCGATATAGCTGGTGGACAGCGAGTTGCCCCCGATCACCGGGATCGCCAGCACCGCATTCAGCAGGTTCCCGGCGCCAAGCCCCTCGAAGGCCCAGGTCACGATCCCCTCCTTGGCCAGGATCAGCTTCCAGGCATAGACCTTGACCAGATAGCTCGACCACAGCGGCAGCATCACGCCCAGGTAGAAGGCGGCCTTCCAGCGGCCCTTGGCATAGCGCGCGGCGTAATAGGCGATGGGGAAGGCCAGCACAGCCGAGGCGATGGTCACCGCCGCCGCCATCGTGGCGGTGCGCAGGATCACATCGGCATTCGAGGGGCGCAGCAGTTCGGCATAGGTCTTCAGCGTCAGCTCGGGCACCACCACGCCGCTGAACTCGTCGATGGAATAGAAGCTCTGCCACAGGAGGGCCACCAGCGAGCCGACATAAACCACCCCCAGCCACAGCAGCGGCGGCGCCAGCAGCAGCGCCAGCAGCACGGAAGGCCGCCGCCAGAACAGGCCGGTCAGTCGGTCGCCCGGGCCCCTTGCGGGATGGGCCGGGTCAAGGGCGGCGCTCATGCCTCGCCCTCCATCGCGTGCATCGCGCTGCGTTCCCATGTCAGGCGCACGGGATCGCCGGGGGCCGGGACGGGCGCCCCTGCGGGCAGCAGCACGCCCAGATCTTCTCCCGCCGCCAGCGCCACGGAAACCCGCGTGCCGGCACCCAGATAGCGCAGGGTGGTGACGGTGCCGGGGGTGCCTTCGCCTGCCAGCCGGATCGCCTCGGGCCGCAGGCTGGTCCAGCGCGCCGGGCCGCCAAGGCGGGCCGATTGCGCAGGGTCCAGCACGTTGGAGGAGCCGACGAAATCCGCCACGAAGCGGGTCGCGGGCCGCTCATAGACCTCGGCCGGGCTGCCGGTCTGCACGATCTTGCCTTTGCTGAACACCGCAACCCGGTCGGCCATGCTCAGCGCCTCGCCCTGATCGTGGGTGACGAAGACGAAGGTGATGCCAAGCCGCTTTTGCAGGCTCTTCAGCTCATCCTGCATCGCCTCGCGCAGTTTCAGGTCCAGCGCGCCAAGCGGCTCATCCAGCAGCAGCACTCGCGGCTCGTTCACCAGCGCCCGGGCCAGCGCCACCCGCTGCCGCTGCCCGCCCGACAACTGCCCGGGCTTGCGGCCGCCAAACTCCGGCAGATGCACGAGGCCCAGCATCTCTTCGGCCCGCGCCATCCGGGTGCGCCGGTCGACGCCGCGCACCATCAGGCCGTAGGCCACGTTGTCGCGGACGGTCATGTGCGGGAAGAGGGCGTAATCCTGAAACACCGTGTTCACATGGCGCCGATTGGGCGGCACCGATCCCATGTCCTGCCCGAAGATGCGGATGGTGCCGTCATTGGGGCTCTCGAACCCCGAGATCAGCCGCAGGCAGGTGGTCTTGCCCGAGCCAGAGGGACCGAGCATGGCGAAGAACTCCCCCTCGGCAATGGTCAGGCTCACGTCATCGACAGCGCGGACCGCCGCGGCGCCGCTGCCGAACTGGCGCGAGACATGGCTGAAGTCGACGGCAGCGGTCATCGGGTCATCCTGAAGCAAGGAGCAGGGCGCGCGGACGGTGGCGCGTCCGCGGTATGCGGTGAGTGAAGGGGGCGGCGCCTGCCGCCCCCGGGCACATCAGCGCCCGCCGATCACCCCGATATAGTCGCTGACCCAGCGGTAATAGGGCACGCAGTCGCCGCCCGGGCAGCTGGCCACCGGCGTGGTCCAGAACTTGATGCGGTCGAAATCATCCAGCCCGTTCTTGGTGCAGCCCTCGGCGGTCTGCATCCCCGACCCGTCGGTGCAGGCGGCGGGAACGACCGGGTTGGCGCCGAACCAGACCGACAGGTCCGATTGCAGGTTCGAGGACAGGGTATGCTCCATCCACATATAGGCGCAATTGGGGTTCTCGGCATCCACATGCATCATCGTGGTATCGGCCCAGCCGGTCGCGCCTTCCTCGGGGATGGTGCTGGCGACGGGGAAGCCCTCGGATTGCAGCAGGTTCACCTGGAAGGGCCAGGAGCCGGAGGCGACGACGCCCTCGTTCTTGAAGTCGTCCATCTGGATGAAGGCGTCATGCCAGTAGCGCGCCACCAGATCGCGCTGCCCGCGCAGCAGGTCCAGCGCCGCCTTGTACTGGTCCTCGGTCAGCTCATAGGGCGAGGCGATGCCAAGCTCGGGCTTGTGCGCCATCAGGTATTGCGCGGCATCGGCCACATGGATCGGCCCGTCATAGGCCTGCACCCGGCCCTTGTTCGACTTGCCGTCCGGCAGGGTCATCTCCTCGAACACCACGTTCCACGAGGTGGGGGGCGTGTCGCCAAAGGCCTCGGTGTTGTACATCAGCACGTTCGGCCCCCAGGCATAGGGCACGCCGTAATGCACGCCATCGACCGTGTGCCAGGGCGCGTCTTTCAGCCGGTCATCGACCGCGGGCCAGGACGGAATCAGATCCACATTCACCGGCTGCACCCGCTTGCCCGCCACCAGCCGCAGCGAGGCATCGCCCGAGGCGGTGACAAGGTCGAACCCGCCCTCGTTCATCAGCGCCACCATTTCGTCGCTGGTATTGGCGGTCTTGATGTTGACCTTGCAGCTGGTGGCTTCCTCGAACTTGGTCACCCAGTCGAATTCCGGCATGGTCTCGCCACGCTCGATATAGCCGGGCCAGGCGACGATGTTGACCTGGCCTTCCGCCGCGCCGATCTCGGTCATCTGGGCGAGGGCGGGGTGCAGGGTGACAAGCAGCGCCAGCGCGGTGGTGCCGGCGAGGCGGAGGGTGTGGGGTTTGGTCTGGCGGATCATGGGCAACTCCCTGTTGCAGCGCCGCGCGTTGGCGGCCATCGGGCCCGGGTTTTCCGGTGATGCGCAGACGGTAAGTCCGGCGCAGGACCTTTCGCAAATGCAAAAGAATGAAGGCACCTATCGGAAATGCCGATGGCTGGATCACCGCACCGGCACCGCCGCCTGCGCCGCCTTGATGAAGCTGCGCGCCGGCCCCGGCAGCGGCGCGCCCTTGCGCCAGGCGAGCCCCACCTGCACCGAGGGCAGATCGCCCGACACGTCGCGGATCTCGATCCGATCCCCCTCCAGCGACCAGGGCCGGTAGACCAGCCCCGGCAGCAGCGCCACCCCGGCGCCGGTGGCGACAAGGCTGCGCACCGCCTCCACCGAGCGGGTACGGAAGGCGATGCGCGGGCGCACGGAAAACCCCGCCATCAGCCGCCGCGTGCTCTCCTCGATCTCGTCCACGGTCAGCATGATGAAATTCTCGCCCGCCAGATCCTCGGGCGCGATCGCCTCGGCCTGGGCCAGCGGGTGCCCCATCGGCAGCCACAGCCGGTAGGGCGAGACCAGCAGCGTCTCCACATTCAGCGCCGCCCGCTCGCGGATGGCCGAGGTCAGCAGCACCGCCACATCCAGCTCGCCGCCGATCAGCAGGTGCTGGAGGTACTCGCCCGTCTCCTCCAGCGCCGTCACCTCCACCGCCGGAAAGGCGCGGCGAAAGCGGCTCAGCATGTCCGACAGCACATAGCCCGCGACCAGCGAGGTCACCCCAAGGCTCAACCGCCCGCCCTCCAGCCCCGGCTCCTCGCGGAAGGCCTGCCGGGCGGTGGCGACATCGCCAAGGATCTGGCTGGCATGGCGCAGGAACAGGCTGCCGCGATGGGTCAGGTCCAGCCCGCGTGCCCGCCGTTCGAACAGGGGGACGCCCAGATCCTCCTCCAGCCCGCGGACCGCCTCGGTCACCGAGGATTGCGAGATCGACAGCGCCCGCGCCGCGCCCGACACCGACCCGGCCTCGGCGGCCGCCACGAAGAACTGCAACTGGCGCAGGGTGAATGCCATCAGGCTGGGTCTCCGGGCGGGCAGTCCGCACATCAAGGATAGGCACCGCGCTCCGCGGGCGAAAGAGCCGAGTGCCGCGCCAAGCCGCCCGCCACCCCCTTTGCCTTTTCCAAATATCCTCGGGGGGCGCGGGGGGCAGAAGGCCCCCCGCTTCTGTGTTCCGGGCGGGGCAGAAGGCCCCCCGGCGTTCGTCAGAAGCTCGGCGGCGTATTCACCCAGATCAGCACACATTCCCCCTCGCCAAGGTTCATCCACGAATGCGGCCGCCTGCTGGCGAAATAGAGGGAATCGCCGGGGCCGAGATCATGCGCCTCGGTGCCGTCCAGCACGATGCGGAAGCGGCCCTGCAAAACGTGCAGGAACTCCTCGCCCTCATGGCCATAGCCGCCCTCGCTGGCCGCGCCGGGGGCGAGGCGGAACAGGTGGCAATCCATCTGATTGCGCCCCTCGGCCAGCAGCTCCACCGTGACTCCCGGCACCGGCATCGGCCAGTGCCGGCGCGCGCCCGCCCGCACCACCGCGCCGCCGGGGGCGTCCTGGCCCGACAGGCTCGACACCGTGGTGCCGTAATGGCGGGCGATGTCATGCAGGGTCTTGAAGGACACGCCCGCCCCGGTGCGCTCCAGCGTGGACAG